>VOFH01001329.1_pt1 | contig 74001 bp, 133 predicted proteins | sample 5384091 | NCBI WGS metagenome assembly VOFH01 (sample SAMN12384727, study PRJNA508395) | human gut metagenome | isolation source: healthy gut G | host: Homo sapiens | reverse complement strand
TGGTAGAAAAATAACCTTTGGACACGTTCTAATATTTATTACCCTACATTAATCCTTCTAATGTCTTTCTAATAGCCATAATGAACTCTTCTGTGTTTAATTTCTTCTTGTTTTCAAGTGTTGAAATTAAATATAAATCTCCTGTCATTTCGCCATTTTCAATTGTATCGATACATGCCTTTTCAAGCTTGTCTGCAAATTCCATAAGTTCAGGAAGTTTGTCAAGTTCTCCACGTTTTCTTAAAGCTCCTGACCATGCAAAAATTGTTGCGATAGGGTTAGTTGATGTTTCTTCACCCTTTAAGTACTTGTAATAATGTCTCTGTACTGTACCGTGAGCTGCTTCATATTCGTAGTAACCCTGTGGTGAAGCAAGTACTGATGTCATCATTGATAATGAACCGAATGCTGTTGCAACCATATCTGACATTACATCACCGTCATAGTTCTTACAAGCCCAAATATATCCACCTTCTGATCTCATTACACGTGCTACTGCATCGTCAATAAGTGTGTAGAAATATTCAATTCCTGCTTCATCAAATTTTTCTTTATATTCAGCTTCAAAAATTTCAGCGAAAATATCTTTAAATGTGTGGTCATATTTCTTTGAAATTGTATCTTTTGTTGCAAACCAAAGATCCTGCTTTGTATCTAATGCAAAATTGAAACAACTTCTTGCAAAACTTTCTATAGATTCATTTAAGTTGTGCATACCCTGGATAATTCCTGCACCCTTAAAATCGTGAATTAATTCTCTTGTCTCTTCTCCTGCTTCATTAGTGTAAACAAGTTCTGTCTTGCCTGCTGCAGGAATCTTCATTTCAACACCCTTGTAAACATCACCATATGCGTGTCTTGCAATTGTAATAGGCTTCTTCCAGTTCTTTACGTATGGTTCAATACCTTTTACAATGATAGGTGCTCTAAATACTGTTCCGTCAAGAATAGCTCTAATAGTACCATTAGGACTCTTCCACATTTCCTTAAGATGGTATTCCGGCATTCTTGCTGCGTTAGGTGTGATTGTTGCACATTTTACAGCTACACCGTATTTCTTAGTTGCTTCTGCAGAATCAAAAAGTAACTTGGTCATTAGTCTCATTTCTATACTCAAGTCCTAAATCATAATATTCTGTCTTTAAATCAACAAAAGGTAATAACAATTCTTCTTTGATCATTTTCCAAAGGATTCTTGTCATTTCATCGCCATCCATTTCTACCAATGGAGTTGTCATTTTAATCTTTTCCATTATATTTCCTCCTAAATTAAGCTATCAAACTACTCCACTAGATTATAACTAATTACAGTGCTAAAGTAAACAAATTCCCCTGCTTTTTTTATTTCTTACAAAAATTAACCATTTTTCAGGGTTGATTTTTCCCCAACCCTGCCTGTTTCCTTCCATTTTTAAATCAATTGCCGTATTCCTTATCAACTTCTTGCACTGTATGTTAGACATTTCCTTATTAATGCCTAAAATCATACAGATCACGCCTGAAACTATAGGGGTTGCCATTGATGTTCCGCTTTTTGGTACATAGCTGTATCCTGACTTTATGCCATTACTGCAACTGTATATGCCATTGGCCGGAGCCAAAATATCAGGTTTTTGAACGCACTCTTTTGTTGGACCTCTACCTGAGTAATTCTTTGTAATCCTACCGTTTACTATCATCTTAATATTATCATCTAATGCCCCAACTGTAATTATCTTCTTACTGCTTCCGGGAATTGACACAGTTCCATATTCCGGTCCATTATTTCCTGCTGCAGCTATAATAACATATCCCATGTCCCATAAAAGTTCCACCGCCTCAATTAATTTCTTATTATTTCCCTCTTTATTAAATGTGCCAAAAGATATGTTAACCACTTTTATGTTATATTTCTTTCCATTATCAATAATCCACCAAATTCCACTTATTACGTTATCTTCCTTGCCAATGCCTCTTTTTTATCAAGAACCTTCAGTGATACTATGTCCGACTTAGGCGCAATTCCTTTAAAAAAAGCCGTTAGACATTTTTCCATCTCCTGCCAGTATTCCCGTTACATGAGTTCCGTGTCCCTCATCGTCATAAATGGCTGTTTTTCCGTTTACAAAATCCTTATATTTTATTATTCTTTCCCCAAAATCAGGATGATTGTATATTCCCGTATCAAGGACTGCAACTGTCACATTTTCTCCCATTATATTATTTTTTGTGCAAACTATCTATGTTTAGAATTTGTCTTACCTTCTTCATTATATTTACCATTATTTTATCTGATATTTCTACTATAATATATGGCTTATTTTTGCTTTTGTCCTTGTAGCTTTTTAACATTTTTTGTTTTTTTTTGTAACCGGAACAGGTCAGGTTACATATACTTTAGTGTAAACAAAAATTAGGAGATTCAAAATGAGTGATTTAGCAGCAACAAACTGTGGATGTGGTTGCGGAGAGACAGTGGAAACAACAACTGTTTACTCCTTATCCTTATACTTTTGTGTTGTGGAGGTTATGGCAACGGCTCAGGCTGTGGTTGTGGCGGTAATGACTGCTCAAGCATTATCTGGATTATTTTGCTTCTTAGCTGCTGTGGCGGTTGTGGTTCATTCTTTGGTAATGGAAACGGCTGTGGTTGCGGCTGCTAGTTGATGACAACGACTTTTACCAATACGACTTTCTATGTCTGACCAAAAACGCTCTTTTATACAATAATATAGAAGACACAAACCTGTTTGTTTTACTTACAAGTATTATGTGCGCATATTTTTAATTTAGTATTTTATTTGTTTTTACAGCATAAACTTAATAAAACAGACAACACAATATTATCCGGGGGATTATGGTTATATGGAAAACAACCGTTTTATGCAAACAAAATTCGATTCCATGGTAACTAATCAGACTATGCAGTTAGTAAAAGCCATAATCCCTTATATTGATAATAATCTTGCAACTGTTCTCGGGGTTTATATCAAGTTTATAGAGCTTGAAAATACCTTTCGTGTTAACCAAAATGTTTCCATTGCAACTATGAATGCCAATCATAAAGGGCTTGAAAGTATGCTTGAAGATATTAAGGAATTTTTAAATGACGGGGACAAGGAAACTCTTGAAACTTTAATGACTGTTATGGAAATGATGAATATGGATGACAGGGGCAAAGCAGGATATTTTAAGCGGATACATGGATATGTTTGGTATGTGATTTAAGGAGGTTCTATGATTAATAACAAATGGATGGAAAATCCTGTACTTTCAGATATTTCTACTGAAAAAATGGAAGTTCTAACTAAAATACTAAATGGTGCAGGAGATATGGATGCAAAGCAAATGCTTACATATTTTATTAAAGAAACTAATCAGGCATCCCAAAATGGCATAAACTTCACCGACAAAGAAACAGATGCCATACTTGAAGTTCTAAAAGCTGATATGTCGCCTGAGGAAATCAAAAAGAATTGATACCATAAAAAGGATGGTAAGCATGCTTGGGAAACGAAAGAAAATGAATTGATGTGTGTCCCAAAGTCACTCATCCTCTTTTGTTTCATCACAAGTGGATGAATGACTTTGCACACTGTAATCATATTTCTTCCATACTGTCTTTCGTCAAAAGAACGGCTTGCTATTAAAATTTCTATAAGCACCAGCAATTCCTTACTAGACACAAACTCACCTTTAAGCAGTCTAAAGAAAATATCTAAAATTCTATATTTTTTTGTCCTGTAATTCCATAACCTCTTACTCCATATTATATTTTCTCTCTTCGCTATAATACCAACGCTCACATAGTTTTGCATAGCCAATAACATATTGATATTTGTATTCTGGTTTTTATTTAAACATATATTTATTTTTATATGTAAAAGTTGAATTATCTGCAAAAAGTTTATCAAAACTTACTACAAGTGTATTATCTTTCACTTCCACTTCTACGCTGACATTGTACATTAAATCATAAATATCTTTCTTTATATTTTCAGGCATATTAATATTTGAATCTGACTCTATACCATCACACATTTCATTAAGATTAAATTTTACATCCGCACATTTGTCTATATATGAAAAAATACTCTGCTATTTCTGTTAGTTGTTTATAATATGTAGTCAAAACTGGTCTAATTGCTTCATCTACATAGACTTTTTTAGAAATCTTCGATGGATTCATATAATCCATCACATCCACCTTTATAACCTTTTTCACTCCGTTTACTGCTCGGGCTGTAATATAGACTGTTCCTGTTTTCCTATTATCATTAGCCGTAACGACACCTTTTTGATCTACTGTTGCCAAACTTTCATCTGAGCTACTCCAAACAAGTTTACTGTTATATACTTTCTTCTTTTTTAATCCTTTATTTACTCTTGCTTTTGCATGTAATTTTATACTTTCATATAAACCTACATTGTAATTATCTTCATAATAAAAATCAGGAATTACCACTCTTGCAGGATTGATTTTTTTACCGTTTCTTTTAGTTGCTTTTACTCTTATTTTATAGCTTTTTACACCTAAGACTTTCTTTCCCTTAACTTCCGTATAAGGAGCGATTTGATATGTATACTTTTTTCCTGCCTTAACTTTTTTGTCATTATAGTTTTTTATTTTATTACTTTTTATTGTAGCTATTTTTTTTGTTATTTCTGTAAATAACATAACCCTTTGACTTTGGTACTTTAGACCATTTCAAAATTATGCCCTTTTCGTTTGACATATTTCCATAAAAATTATTCGCCTTTACAACTATATTATTTTTTTGCTCAATAGCTTCCTTTCCATATTCCTTATTTACATTAAACAAACTAATTAATATAATTATAAAACTATGTCTTTTTATTTTTCATTCTTTTCCCTCATATTATATTATTCAAATTTATTAGTTGTAAAATTATGCTAATTGAATATTTTCTCTTCTGTGTAAAACCACAATTTTTCAATTTGAACATAGCCAATTTGATATTTAAATTTTTTCTTCTGATGCCTTGTCAATACAACAAATAATATTATATTTAAAAATACTTCCATCTGAAAAGTAATCGTTGTAAGTTACTTTTAAATAACCATCTTTAATTTCAAAATGAAGGCACAAATCATTCATAACAGTGTATAATGACTTTTCTATCTTTTCATTTAATTCTATTTCAGGTTGTGTTTTTACCGACAATCCATCTTCTTCTAAGTCAATTTTCATATTACTAATTTTATTATCAAAAGCAAAATATGTAGCTATATCGCACATTTCATTCTTTGTACTTTCCAAATAAAGGTGCTAATTCTTCTGGAACAACTTTATAATTTTTAAATTTGACAGGATTATAATAATTCATCACATCCACTTTTATAATCTTTTTCACCCGTTTACTGCTCTGGCTGTGATATAGACCGTTCCTGTTTTCCTATTATCATTAGCCGTAACGACACCTTTTGATCTACTGTTGCCAAACTTTCATCTGAGCTACTCCAAACAAGTTTACTGTTATATACTTTCTTCTTTTTAATCCTTTATTTACTCTTGCTTTTGCATGTAATTTTATACTTTCATACAAACCTACATAGTAATTATCTTCATAATAAAGATCAGGAATTACCACTCTTGCCGGGTTGATTTTTTTAGCGTTTCTTTTAGTTGCTTTCACTCTTATTTTATAGCTTTTTACACCTAAGACTTTCTTTCCCTTAACTTCCGTATAAGGAGCGATTTGGTATGTATACTTTTTTCCTGCCTTAACTTTTTGTCAGTATAGTTTTTATTTTATTACTTTTTATTGTAGCTATTTTTTATTATTTCTGTAAATAACATAACCCTTTTGACTTTGGTACTTTGGACCATTTCAAAATTATGCCCTTTTTGTTTGACATATTTCCATAAAATTTCTTACTCTTAAATTTATATTATTTTTTTGTTGTACAATTTCTTTTCCATAACATTCATTATTACTTAAAAGCCCCATAAAAACCATGCTGAATACTATACATATAAAACTTATCTTTCTTTTCATTATATCCATTCCTCCCTACTTCTTTATCGTAATATCACTACTATACGGTGAAAACTTTTTATTTTTTCCCATATAGTAAAATGCCCTTATTTTATATGAATATTTAATATTTTTTTTAGCCTTTTCATCATAATATTTATTTGTATTATAATCATTTATTGTTTTTATCTTTTTATATGTACTTCCATTTTTTCTATATATTTCATAACCACCCTTTTTGTAATTCCAGTGCGACATCTTCAACCAACATATTTCATTATTCTTATTCACTCTAACTTTAGGTTTCCCCGTAACAACACTAAGAATATCACTATATTCTGTTTTTATAACGGAATATTCTTTTTGTCTTTTTTTGACATAATTTACATTTCTTACCTCTAACCTATATTTGTAATTCTTTCCCATCTCTGAATTAACTATTCTTATTTCTTTTGTTTCAAAATTAGATCCATAATATTCATAAATTTTTTTCCAATATTTTTTCCCATTATCCTTTTTCTTTTGAACATATAAATAATATTCATTTGCTCCTTTACATTTATGAATACGTATAGTATTTATTGCCAAATCAGTTCTTGATAATTCTATAATCGGTTTTTGCAAAATATACGGAGAAATATCTTTAGTTATTATTATTTTATATCTATCTTTTATTTCTTTATTTTCTTCACTCTCAGCCCTGACATAAACTTCTCCCTTTTTTATTGTAGTTAATATTCCATTCTTATCAATATTCGCATAAGCCAAACTATTAACTCTCCATTTTATTTTTTATTTGTAGCTATATTGGGATAAACCTGTGCATACAATTGTATTTTTTCACCTATTTTAAGATTGTTTTTCTTTTTTCTGTTATTACAACTCGTTTGACAGGAATATACAATTTGTTTTTTTGCAACATACGCCATTCTGTCTTTGCCATTATCATTAAATTCATAATTTTCTGGCAGCTTTACATAATAGAATTTATCACATGAACCAATAATTGTTAGCTTCTGTCCTTTATTCACATTATAACTTCTAATCTTCTCATTGTTATCTGCTCCACCATAAAGATTACAACTCTCATTAATCTCTGCCTCAACCATATCTATTGACTCATAAACAGATACACCACACTCATCCGTAACGTTTTCTTGATTACTTCTAGCTAATATTTTTGTATATCCTTCTTTAACGGCTTTAATATTTCCATTTCCATCAATTGTTACTATATCTTTATTCAGTGATTCAAAGTTAATGTTAGCTTCTGTGGCTATATCAGGCTTTATATCTACATTCACTTTTTTACTTTGTTTTTCTCCAAAGTTATACTTTTCTCACTTAATTCTACTTTTGTAACTGGAATATATACATTTGCCTTCAAAGTGTATGTATACCTACTACTTCTGTTATCATCAAACTTATAATCTTCTGGTAATTTGACATAATAATAATTCCCACAGGATCCCACTATGGTTATTTTCTGATTCGGTAAAACATTTTCAGATCTAATCCATGCATTTTCATCAGCCCCTCTGTAAAATGTTGTTGTTTGACTTATGTATGCTTCAATATCTTCAATTGGTGTATACACAGAAATAATTGAAGAATGTTCCAATGTTCCCTCTGTTTTTGTTTGAACTTCTAAATTCAATTTTGTTGTACCTTCTCCAAGACCGCATACACTAACATCGTTTCCATTTTCTTTTATTTCTGCGATATTCTTATTTCCAACTGTCCAACTAACCTTCTCAACTTTTAAATCACTTGAGTTATCATTATTCCAAAACCTGCCATTTCATTCCCAACAGATATTGACCTGTGTTCTATTCTCTCTCTAAATCATAACTCCAAATTTCTGCTTTTGCTCCTTTTGCATATACTGTGCCACAACTTAATGTAATAAGCAAAAATATCATTATTATAATTTTTTACATAAATGTTTCATTATTTTCTCCCCTCTAATATTTATTAATAACTGATTATTTTATATTTACTTTGTATAAATACGCTTTTTATTTTTCTTTTGTGCTTGGTTTGTAATTAACATAATAAAAACAATCTCCTTTGTAATGACACAATGATTCTACTTCCCACTTATAATTAATAGCCTCATCATTTTTCCTTCATTATATACTGGATCCTTTATTACAACACATTTAACTTTCTTTCCCTTTTTATTATATATTTCCACGCAATTATTATTTCCTTTTGGTTTCTCATAAAATCTTACTATATAAAATTTTTTTGTAAAACTCCATACACTGTAATGTTTTATAATCAGTATTCTTTTGTATATCAAATAAAATCTGCTCATTTTCATAGGAAGAACCCGTAAATTTATATGTTACTATCTGATCTTTTCCACCACGATTTTTACACCTAATGCAATTCTGTTTTTTTCATAACTAGATGTTCCAAATACATATTTTTTCCCTTCTTTATATTTTTTCTTTGTTTGAATATTATCACCTGATTGACTCTCCATATAATTTAAATCCATATAACCCATTCTATACTCATAATTTTTTTTCATTCTTTCCTTCATGTGAAAGATACCAAGCTGAATGAATCATTGTTCCTTTTACAAACAAATCATTTGCATGTCCTAATCCATAAATATTTTTTGTTTCTGTCCCTTTATAGGCACAAACAACGTTTCCTTCTTTCAAATTTATACCAATTATTACTGTTAAATCCTTCTTTTCTTTTGTTTTTGCTCCTTTATCTGTAAAAAGCAATATACATTACGTTGTCATTTATAGTTGCTCCCTGCATAGTTCTAAAGCCACAATCATAAATGCTTTTATATTCATAGAATCCTTTATCATCTTCAAGTTTGCCTGATGCTGAATATTCTTTTTTTTGTATGTTAAATAAATCAGAACCATATTTGCAACTTTTTTCGGAGAATTGACTATTTTATGTATATTGCATTCCTTGTGTCTGCAACCAACAATATATTCCTTAGATTGTTTTTTATTATTTTCGCCTATAACTTCTATATTCTGCTTAATAACTTTTATTTGAGTTCCCTTTAACATTTTATATTTTGACTTAGTTTTTTTAGTTTTATTTTTTTTAGATTTCTTTTGGGATTTTTTCTTCTTTTCTTTGATTTAGCCTTTTTTTTTAGTGTTTTTGGTTTATCTTTAGTTTTTGATTTCATTTTACTTAATTTTTCTTTAGCTTTAGTAGTTTTTGATTTTGTTTTACTTGATTTTTCCTTGGCTTTAGTGTTTTTTGATTTGGTTTTGCTTGATTTTTCTTTAGTTTTATCTTTAGATTTTGTTGCTACTTTCTTCGACTTTGAAGTTACTTTTTAGATTCTTTTTTATCATTAATATTTTGTTTGTTACTTTTTTGAACTGTAACATTACTCCTGGTAGGATTCTTTTTTTTTGAGCTGTAGTATTATTATTCTTCTTATAGCTCTTTTCTTTCTTTGCGCTCGCCTTTTGTTTCGCCATAACCGTCGTGATTTGGAAACTACTTAATGGCATTCCCACATTAGTAAAATTAATGCACTTGCAATGGTAATTGCTAATAATATTTTCGTGTCATTTTCTTGTAGTAATTCATTTTTACTCCCCTTATCCAATTTTTTACAACAATATATCACATTTGTCGTTTTCTGTCTACAAAAAACACCACTTGATAAAAATGCTTAATACCAAGTGATGCTTTTCTCATAAAATTATTGACTTTTATTCTACAGTCAAATCATTTAATTATTTAGCAACTATATTTATAATTCTTCCCGAACATAAATTTCCTTAATAATGTTTCCTGTTAACTTGTCGCCTAATGCTTCCTTACCCTGAGCAATAGCGTCATCCTTGAGATGTCAGCAGGTACACTGATTACAACTTTTGTCTTACCGTTAATCTGAACAGGAACCTGGATTTCATCATCCTTCATAAGTTCTTCGTCAGCTTCAGGCCACTTGTTGTTTTCAAATACGCTACCTGTGTTTCCAAGTCTTTCCCATAATTCTTCACCGATATGTGGTGCAAATGGAGCTAATAATGTAACGAAAGTCTGAATTGTTTCTTTGTCAATTCCGCCTTCTTTCTTAGCTAATTCAATAAACTTGTTATTAAATTCCATAAAACCTGAAACTACTGTATTTAAACTAAAGTCTTCAAGACGTCTTGTAATTGTATGAACCATCTGGTGACGAAGTTTTATCATTTCCTTAGTTGGCTCAACATTAGCTTCAATGCTATCTACTGCTAACTTCCAGAATCTTGTGATAAATCTATATACACCATCAATTCCTCTTTCATCCCATTCAGAATCAAGTTCAGGTGGTCCTACGAACATTTCATAAAGTCTTAATGAGTCACATCCGTAATCTCTTACCAAATCATCAGGTGATACAACGTTACCTTTTGATTTACTCATCTTAATACCATTCTTACCTGTAATCATTCCCTGGTTAAATAATTTCTTAAATGGTTCGTCGAAATCAACTTCTCCGATATCATGTAAGAATTTAGTATAGAATCTTGAATAAAGTAAATGAAGAACTGCATGTTCTACACCACCAATATACATATCTACAGGAAGATACTTGTCAGCTTTTTTCTCTTGAAACAAGTTCTTTGTCATTCTTATTATCAACGTATCTGAGGAAATACCATGATGAACCTGCCCACTGAGGCATTGTATTTGTCTCTCTCTTTGCAGGTTTTCCACAGCAAGGACAAGTTGTGTTAACCCATTCATCTATTGCTGCAAGTGGTGATTCACCTGTACCTGTTGGTTCATATGATTCTACGTCAGGTAATAATAATGGCAACTGATCTTCAGGAACCGGAACTGCTCCACAATCAGGACAATGTACGATTGGAATAGGTTCACCCCAATATCTCTGTCTTGAGAATACCCAGTCACGTAATTTATAGTTAACTGTAGCTCTACCAAATCCTTTTCTTCAATAATGTGAGGAGCTTCTTTCTTAGAACAGAAGATTCCATACCATTCCACTCACCTGAGTTTATCATAGTACCTACAGCTTCTGTGTAAGCTTCTGTCATATTTTCGATTTCTTTACCATCTTTTGCAATAACCTGAATAATTGGAATGTTAAACTTAGTTGCAAAAAGCAAAGTCTCTGTCATCATGTGCAGGAACACACATAATTGCACCTGTACCATAATCAGCAAGTACATAATCTGAAAGCCAGATTGGAACCTTTGCACCGTTTAATGGGTTAATTGCATAACTTCCTGTAAATACACCTGTTTTTTCTTTTCCCTGAAGTCTGTCTACAGATGACTTATTAGCTGCCATCTGAATGTATGCTTCAACATCTGCTCTTGTCTCATCTGTTGCAAGAGATTTTGCCATAGCATGTTCAGGAGCAAGTACCATAAATGTTGCGCCATAAAGTGTATCAGGTCTTGTTGTATATACTGTAATCTTCTCATCTGAGTTTTCTAATTTAAAGTCAACTTCTGCACCATATGATTTTCCAATCCAATCTGCCTGCATTTTTTAACTTTTTCAGGCCAGTCAAGCTTGTCTAAATCTGCAAGAAGTCTGTCAGCATAAGCTGTGATTTTTAACATCCACTGCTTAAGGTTCTTCTTTGTAACTTCTGCTCCACATCTTTCACAACATCCGTTAACAACTTCTTCGTTCGCAAGTCCTGTCTTACATGATGGACACCAGTTAATAGGCATCTCTTTCTCGTAAGCAAGTCCTGCCTTAAACATCTTAACAAATATCCACTGTGTCCATTTATAGAACTCAGGATCTGTTGTGTTAACTTCCATATCCCAGTCATAAAGAGAAGCAATTTCATTAATCTGTCTCTTAATGTTTGCAATATTAGCTGCTGTTGAAATAGCTGGATGTGTCTTCATCTTAATAGCATAGTTTTCTGCTGGAAGTCCAAATGCATCCCATCCCATTGGATGAATTACATAATATCCGTGCATCAACTTATATCTGCTCCATACATCGCTGATAACATATCCTCTCCAGTGACCTACATGAAGTCCGCTTCCTGATGGATACGGGAACATATCAAGACAATAATATTTTGGTTTTGTAGTGTCTTTATTAATAGGGGTTACATCCCAATTGTGACGCCACTTTTTTTCAATTTCCTTATGATTATAAGGTGTTGCCATAATTTATTTCCTCCTAAAAATATGTATAAAAATTTAATCTTTAGCTATTGTTGTTGTGTCTTTCTTAGAAGACTTAGTTGTTTCAGGCTGCTTAACATTTTTTGTTGTTTCGCTTTCCTTCTTTGTTGCTTTCTCCTTAGTCTTTTTTTCCTTTGTGGTTTTTTCAGACTTCTTTGTATTCTCCTTAGGAAGCTTAAGTTTCTTCTTTTGAGCCTTTGACGGTTCAAATCGCTTATTACCCTCAGATTCTTTTACTTTTATTTCACACATTACCTGACATGAACCAACGTTTCCTGCCTTGTCCTGTGCCTTAATTGAAACCGGGAAGTTGCCTTCCTTTAATTCCAATGGATCAACTGTTGTTATTGTGATTGTTACGTCACTTTCATTACAGGATACATACTTTCTAACCATTTCTTTAATAGCCTTAGCGTTAGATTCCTTGTTCATATCCTTTTGGTCTTTGCTTTTTACTTCATAAGTAAACTGAGTCTTAGAACATGTAACCTTAGGCTTTGTTGTATCAACTACCTTGTATGATAATGAAGCTGTTATCTTCTTACCTGATTTAAGCTTGTAAGTATATGTCACTTTAGATGTTCCTGTTTTGGAAGAATCAATCTTATTATACTTAAGCTTTCCTGTAATATTCTTTCCTGTTTCATCTAATGCTAACAGGTTACTAAAATAATCTATCTTTTCACCTTTTTCAACATTAACAGGTGTGTCCTGTTGCTATTGCGCCATTAGCCTTCTTCAAGTATGGATTGCTTTTTATCAGGATCTGTAGGATCCCATCCACAATACTTGTTTGTTTCAGTCTTTTTCCAACCTGTAGTGGAAGTTGGTCTTTCTTTGAACCTTTCACTATTTCAAGAACTGTCTTGTACTTACAGTTATTGTAAACCCAAGCTGCATCTGATGCATACAAAATAATTGACTTGTCAACTTTCTTATCCTTACCTACTGAATTATAAGACTTCTTAACTAAAAGTATCAGGATATCTGTCGCTATATTCTGCTGACTGAATCCATGCTGAATAAGTATATAAAGTATTGTACCTGTGCCATCCATTGTTTTTAACCCATGAATAGCTCTTTTCAGTTTTGTATTTGCCCTTTTAACATTCTCTCCCAATGTGCATGGAAAAATCTTATAGGCTGTCTTATTCTTCTTGTCAGCATCATATCTGTAGACTACCATAACATTCTTTGCCATATTAATCTGCAAATAAAATTCATCTGCCTGTTTCTGTACTGTTTCCTCTTCTTCATCTTTGGCGATATTATTTCCAACACCGCTGGTCTTATCTGCATCTTTGTTAATCTTGCTTTGCATATACATTAACGCTGCAAATATTATTCCTGCCACAACACGAATTTCTACTATTGTTATCAGTATATTTTTAAACTTTTTACTTTTTAATAAATCTTTAATATTCAACTTAGTACCCCTGAATCTGTAGGTATTTTGTTATTAAAAGAAAAAGGCTTCTAAAAAAAATGCCTACGCATACCACAATATTATACATCATTGTGAGCATTTTTCAAGAAACCTTTTTATTTTATATTATTTTTGTAGGATATTATTCTCCATCAACTGCCTGTGAATCAGTGCCATCGCTTGATGAACTGTCACCTGAATCTGATGAATCGCTACTACTTCCGTTATTAGATGAATCTGAGCCATTTGAATCTGAGTTTGAACTTCCTGAATCAGAACTTCCACTAGAATCGCTATCTGACTTTTCTGAACTTCCACTGGAACTGTCATCTGAACTTCCTGAATCACTTCCAGTTGAACTATCCGAGCCATTATCAGAACCTACATCATCGCTTCCGTTTGAATCTCCACTGTTTGTATCTGACTTGCTATTCTTATTTACACTTTCAGTCTGGCTATCATTATTATTTCTATTCTGGTAATAACGTTTATATACAAACAAACCTCCCACTGCAACTGCTGCAGCCATACAAATAAGAATTAAGAATAATAACAGGTTAGTGAAGAAATGATGCTGCTTTCTCTGACGTCTGCCTCTTCTTCCTCTTCTCTCCCTGCGACCTAAGCTTGGAGTGCTTATGCCTCCTCTTGACTTTTTGCTTCTGCCTCTGGTCTTTTTAGTCTTAGTTTTCTTTTCTTTTTTTGTTTTGTTTTTTATTATTGTCAGACTGCTTGTTAGCATTGTCTTCTGACTTAGGTTTGTTCTGACTTTGCTTTTTGGCATTGTTGTCTGTATTAATCTGCTGTGTACTTTCCAAATCTTTCTTAGGCAGTTCATTAACAAATTTTTCAGGATGAACCATTTTCTCATATGTGGTTTTTAATCCCTGCCAATCCGGTTCGCTGTAAAATGCAGGTGGCTGGCATGAAACCTTTGCCTGTTCATTCATCATACATACAACAGTTTTGTCGTCTGTAATCTGGTCTATTGCCCAAACAGGATAGCTATACTTAGCCATTCCGTCGCACAATCTTTTTGTAAGATTTTCGTCAAAAACTTACTATATCCATTCTTCAAGCAATTAGAAAAAACATTTCTGTCCATATCTCCGTCTAAGAAACTTTCAAGAATGTTCTTAGGATTGTTAAATGACTTATTATTCATAACACAGTCAGGATTCATAAGAAATTCTGCTGCTGAATTGTAAACTTTCTTCTGACCTGTTGCTTTTGCAACACTGTCTGTGGCATTTAACAAAAATGGTGAAATAAGTTCATTAAGAATACCATCTGTAACAAGCATAACTGAAGCAATGTTGTTGTCTAACTTTCCAAAGCTCCAACTGCCTTCTCCTGCTCTCAATGGCTTAACATACTGCTTGTTCTCACCCTGTTGCTGTTCAGTTATGATATCCATAGTTCCGTCATTCTTTTTTACAACTATGCCACCATCCCCGGCGTGTCCATAAGCAATGCTTTGTCCATCATAAATCGCTCCGCTAAGAGTTGTATCAAAATCTTCAATCTGTGCATTGTTCTCTGTTGCATACTGGTTAATGCTATTTAATGCATAAGAAAAAGAATCCTTTAATACCTGCAATTGTTGGTCTAAATTCATACCGGAATTAATATTTTCACTACAATATTCTCCTGCTTTTTCTACTGCAATCTTTGCTCCTATATCGGAAGATTTTGCACTTCCTACACCGTCAGCTACTAAACCTATTGAGCATCCATTATTAAGTTGTATTACTTTATTAGCGTCCTGACAGGCCATATTTCTGGTACTGTGGGACTTTCCTTTTATTGAAAAATCCATAATTAATCATACATTTCTCCATTTCCCATTTGGCACAGATTATATATGATTGTTCTTTAAGTCAAAATAATCTGCGCTACTTATTTAGCCTTTTTAAATTTACTGACTATAATACATATAATAACAGTAACTGCCATATCAGGCAATGTATTTCCAACAATTATATCAACTGTCATAAGATATCTGTATAGAATAAATCCAATAACCCAGATTATAATATTTGTAATTTCAACGTTTTTATCTTCGCTATTGTTTTTGATAATGAAGAAGTCTGCAATTTGAATTGCAATCATAGGTGCAAATACTGAACCTATTAAATAAAGGAAATCAGTAATATCGTCCATTGGGTAAATAATTGCTGCTATTGTACCAACGATTGTTACTGCAATTGCCATATACTTTCCGTTAATTTTGCTAAAGATTGTTTCACTTGAAAACACCTGCTGAATATGCATCCAAATATGTTGTTGTAACTGTTGAAAAAAATTATAAGAAGTCCTGCTATTCCAAGACCTGCCTTTAACATTATCTGGTCGATTCCTGCATTCTGTGCAAAAATAGCTGCACCCATTCCAATTATATACATCCAACAGCTTACAACTCCGTAAACAATGGCACTTGCTGCTGTTGCCTTAATTGGCTTTTCTGCTTCTCTTGTGTAATCACTGATTAATGGAAGCCATGAAAGTGGCATTGCTACTGCAAGTTCTACTGCCGCACCAAACGTTAATCCATCATCAGGAATACTTGTTGCCACACCGTTGTCAAAGAAAACAACTTTACACAAAATAATTGTTAGAATAAATAAAGCTGTCATTGCAACAACATTTACTTTTTCGATGTTTTTTATTCCAATAAAAATCCAAATAATAATAAGTACACCGATTACAATGCACCACACCCAGTTTCCTGTATTAAAAATTCCGTTGGCTGAAAGTGCGCCGTCATAAATCATAATGGCTGTCCATCCTGCCAATTGAATAACATTTAATACTGAAAATAGAATACTTCCTTTCTGACCGAAACTTATCTTTACTGTTTCCATTGCACTTTTCTTTGTCTTTGCACCGATTACTCCTGCAAGGAATAAAAGTGAGCAGCCAATTAAGTGTCCGATAATAATCGCAAGAATGCCTTTTCCATTCCAAGTGAAGCAAGATATGTACCTGTTACAATTTCTGCAATTGATACACCTGTTCAAACCAAATTAAACTATTACTAAATACTGATGTCCCTTTTTATCCATTTTATGTACCTCTTTCCTTTTTTAGTCGCATTTAATTGCAAATGCATGATTCATAGGGCCACTGCCTTTTCCTAAATCAAGCATTGCTGATAATGCTCCTGAAATATATTCTTTTGCCTTTTCCACTGATGTATCCAAATCTCTGCCTTTTGCAAGATTTGAAGCTATGGCACTGGAAAGTGTACATCCTGTTCCATGTGTATTAGGATTGTTAATTCTCTTACCATAGAACCACTTGTATTCACCGTTTCTGTAAAGAAGGTCGTTGGCATCATTTATGCTGTGACCGCCCTTGCATAATACGGCGCAGCCATATTTTTTCGCTAATAACTGCTGCTGCCTTTATCATTTCCTCTTCATTATGTATTTCCATATTGGATAATACTTCTGCCTCCGGAATATTTGGTGTTATTACTGTTGCCAAAGGAATTAAGTATTCCTTTAAAGTGCTTATGGCATCATCGCTTATTAATTTTGCTCCGCTTGTTGCAACCATAACGGGATCAAGAACTATGTTCTTTCCATTGTATTCTTTTAGGCTTTTTAGCTATTGTTTTGATTAAGTCACTTGATGATACCATTCCTATTTTTATGGCATCCGGTGTTATGTCTTCAAATATAGCTTTTTAGCTGTGCCTGTAAAAATTCAGGGCTTACTTCATAGATGTCTGATACGCCGGTTGTATTTTGAGCAGTTAAGGCTGTAATAGCACTCATGGCATAAACTCCATTAGCTGTCATTGTCTTTATGTCTGCTTGTATTCCGGCGCCTCCACAAGAATCACTTCCTGCAATTGTTAATGCTGTGTTCATTCTTTTCTCCTTTTCCGGCAAAACTTTACTGATAGTTTTCCTCACCGGCGAAAGAAAATTTTGTCACAAACACGTTGATTTTGTTATTTTGCTCCGCCGTCTATTGTAAAGCGAAAACCTAAACTCGCCTACGGCTCAAACAGTAGGTTTCTCGCTTTACACTATGCTCGCAAAATTGCCAAAATCTGCCCTATTGTTTGTTTTCAAAATTTTCTTCCGCCGGTGATAATAGTACTTTCACTATATAATGTTTTGCCTGTAAGTTTTTAGTTTTTGTGGTTCACAAGTTGTTCCTTTTAGGTTGGCTTGTGTTTTGTATAGCGATATAAGGTGGTGCCCCCAATTTATCGCTTTGTCAGGGTTTATTACTGTTTGTTTGAATAATAGGAAACCCTGTTGTTTGTTTTTGGTTAAGTAGTTTTTCCTTATTGTTTTTGTTTAGGTTGTTTCTACTTGTTGTTTTGTATTTGGTTAAGTAGGGTTTTGTGTTCTGTCCAATTTTTTATGTAGATGTTTGTTAGGTTTCTTATTTTTTCCTGGTCTTTTTCGCTTGCAGGATCGTAGATTCCTATTGTTTTTATGCCTAGTTGTTTGGCTGTTTCTATTGAGTATGCTCCATCTTCAAATAGCCATGTTTGCTTTGGTGTTGTTCCCATTTCTTCCATTGCTTTTATGAAGATGTCCGGTTTGTCTTTTCCATGTCCAACCTCTGTCGTGGTAAATATTTTTTTGTAAATATTTGTCTATGTGCAGTCTTTTGAAAGCTGCTTCTATCATTGGTCTGTCTGTTGACGTTGCTATTGTCATTGGGATTTTGTTCTCGTAGGCTTGTTCTATAAAGTCTATAACTTTTGGTTTTGGCATTGCTTCTTTTTCGTAGAATTTGTATACACGGTTGTTTATTCCGGTGCATATTTCTTCTGTTGTAAGGTTTAGATTGTACTTTTTTGTATGTATTCTGCACCTTCATTCATTGTCATTTCGAATAGAATTTCTCCAAGATTTGGTTCCGCCTTTATTCCCATATCTTTTAGATATAGTTCTCCTACGTTCATCCATATTCCCATTGAGTCTAGTATTGTTCCATCTACATCAAATATAAATCCTGTTGACATTTGTTCTCCTACTTTACAGCTTTTATTGTGTTGACTTTTTATTTCTTTTGTTGCAGCTTCTATGTCTTTGCTTGCAAATATGGCACTTATTACTGCGATTCCGCAAATACCGCTTCCTGCAAGTTCTTTTTACGTTGTCCTTTGTTATTCCGCCAATTGCGATTACTGGTATGCTTACCGCTTCACATATGGCTTTTAATGTTTCAAAAGGTACATCTTCTGCATCATCTTTTGAGCCTGTTGGAAATACTGCTCCAACTCCTAAGTAGTCAGCTCCGTGTTTTTCAGCTAAAATTGCCTGTTCGACTGTCTGGGCTGAAACGCCAATAATTTTGTCAGGACCAAGTTTCTTTCTAACGTCTCCTGCTTCCATGTCGCTTTGTCCAACGTGTACTCCGTCTGCATCCATTTTATGGCAATGTCTACATTATCATTTATTACAAATGGAACGTTGTACTTTTTTGCATAACTCTTTTTTTTCAATGGCTTCCTGTAAAAAACTTTCTTCATCAAGTTTTTTCTCTCTGTTGTACAAAAGTTACTCCACCCTTTAATGATTTTTCAACCTGTTCATAAAGTGTTTCATTTCCAAGCCAGGCTCTGTCTGTTACTGCATATAGTAATAACTCATCTGTTGTAGTATTACTTGATTTCATATTTTGCTCCTTTTTTTCCAATGTATCTCCATCCATGTTGTAGATAGCATCAATAATTCTGTTTCTGTATGTTGAGTTGCCATCACCATCCTGCATTCTGTCATAAGCAATCTCTCCTGCAAGTCCCATTAAACAAACTGCAGCTGCGGCTGCTTCTAACTTGTTGTCAGAGTTAGCTACTAAATATGCTGTCATAAGTCCTGAAAGCTGACAACCTGTTCCTGTAATGGAACTCATCTGTGGCTTGCCATTTCTTATTACATAGCATTTTCACTATTGCAAACTAAGTCAATTGCACCTGTTACGGCAATAATGCTTCCTGTTGCTTTTGAAAAAGCTTTTAATTTAGAAATAGTTTCTTCAAGATTTTCATCTGTAACTTTATCGGCTACGTCAGCATCAACACCTTTAGTACTTCCACTTCCAACCATTAAAGTCTTAACTTCTGAAATATTTCCTCTAACAACATCAAACTTTACTTTTTTCCATAAGTTCGTTAGCTGTGTTAGTTCTTAAGGCACTTGCTCCTGCTCCAACAGGGTCAAGTAAAACAACATGACCTAATTCGTTTGCTTTCTTTCCTGCTGCAAACATTGAAGGAATAGTGTTCTTGTTTAATGTTCCAATATTAATATTAAGACCGCCACATATAGATGTAATATCCACTACATCATCAATGTCATCTGACATAATAGGGGCTTCCTCCACAGGCAAGCAAAACATTTGCTACATCATTTACTGTTACGTAATTTGTAATATTGTGTACTAATGGCACATTCTTTCTAACATTTTCTAAACATTCTTTAAACATCTTTGTCCTCCTGAATTTAATTTTTCACAAAGAAAAAGGACAAACCTATTTGGTCTGTCCGCAATGAATCTTAAAATTGATTTCTTCCTACGTTGGCATTATCCAAATCAGGTTCATGGGTCAGAAGTTGATCACTTCCTCTCAGCCTGCCTACAAGCTCCCCTGTTATAATTATTAAATTTTCCTTTTTTCTCTGTGTCCATAAGCACTTTACAGAGTATATTTTATAACCTATTGGAAAATAATTCAATAGATATTTATTATTATATGGAAGAATTGTGGGAGTGCAAAGCTTATATTAATCCGTATAATAAACTTCTGGCTTTTGACACCTAATTCTATTGATTAATTCTATTTTCTTACAGCCTCTTTCATTTCTTTTACATACTGTGAAACATATTGTACACTGTCTTTTCCATGTTCTGCCACAATTCTTACAATAGCACTGCCAACAATTGCTCCGTCGGCATATTTGCATACATCTTCTGCCTGCTTTGGTGTGGAAATTCCAAAACCTACTGCACAAGGTACATCTGAAACTTCCTTAACAAGTTCAATCATTCCGTTAATGTCTGTTTTTATTTCTTTTCTAACACCTGTAACTCCAAGTGAAGATACGCAGTAAAAAGAAATCCCTGAGCTTCCTTTGCAATCATTTTTATTCTGTCGTGAGATGTTGGAGCTATCATAGAAATCAATTCAATTCCTGCCTCTGTACATTCAGGCAAAAGTTCATTTTTTTCTTCATAAGGACAATCCGAACAATTATTCCACAAATTCCACATTCACTACACCTGTCCATAAATTTCTTTTTTCCCATATTTGTAAATAACATTTATGTATGTCATAAAAACTAATGGAATATGAATCCGGTCTTTTATTTCAATTAAAGCATCCATTAGCTTATCTGTTGTACAGCCTGCTTCCAATGATCTTAAATCTGCCTTCTGAATAACCTGTCCTTCTGCAATTGGGTCTGAAAAAGGTATTCCCACTTCAATTATATCTGCCCCTGCATTCTGCATTTCAATAATAAGTTTCTTTGTTGTTTCAAGGTCAGGATCTCCTCCTGTTATAAAAGGTATAAATGCTTTTCCATTCTTAAATGCTTCTTTTATTTTACTCATAAATCTGTACTCCTCTATATCTTGCTATTGCTGCCACGTCCTTGTCACCACGACCTGACACGTTAACTACTACGATTTTATCTTTGTCCAAAGTTGGCACATACTTCATTGCATATGCAATTGCGTGAGAACTTTCAATTGCAGGAATAATTCCTTCTGTTTTTGACAAATATTCAAAAGCATTAACTGCTTCTTCATCTGTAATTGCCACATATTCTGCTCTTTTTTCTGCCTGAAGCATTGCATGTTCAGGTCCGATTCCCGGATAATCAAGTCCTGCTGAAATTGAATAAACAGGGGCAATCTGACCATATTCATTCTGGCAGAATAAAGACTTCATTCCGTGGAAAATAGCTTCTGAACCGTTAGCCATTGTTGCTGCGTTCTTTGGATTATCAACTCCAAGTCCTGCTGCCTCACAACCGATTAATTTAACGTCTTTATCTTCAATGAAATTGTAGAAAGCACCGATTGCGTTTGAACCGCCGCCTACGCAGGCAATTACTGCATCAGGTAATTTGCCTTCTTTTTTCCATTAACTGTTCTTTTTATTTCCTTGCTGATTATTGCCTGAAAATCACGTACAATAGTCGGGAAAGGGTGTGGTCCCATTACTGAACCTAAAACATAATGTGTGTCATCAATTCTGTTAGTCCATTCCTTCATAGTTTCGTTTACTGCATCTTTTAATGTCATTGTTCCACTTGTTACAGGATGAACTTTTGCTCCTAAAAGTTCCATTCTAAATACGTTAAGTGCCTGTCTTTCGCAGTCTTCTTTTCCCATGAAGACTTCACATTCCATTCCCATTAAAGCTGCCGCCGTTGCTGTTGCCACACCATGCTGTCCTGCACCTGTTTCAGCTTATAACTCTTGTTTTTCCCATTTTCTTTGCAAGTAAAACCTGACCCATGGCATTGTTAAGTTTGTGAGAACCTGTATGGTTTAAATCTTCTCTCTTTAAATAAACCTTTGCGCCACCTAAATCCTTTGTCATTTTTTCTGCATAATAAAGCAAAGATGGTCTGCCTACACATAGTTATTTAAAAGGTCTGTTAATTCCTTATTAAATTCAGGATCGTCCTTGTAATGATTATATGCTTCTTCCAATTCATTTACTGCGTTCATTAATGTTTCCGGAACATACTGTCCGCCATATCTTCCAAATCGTCCTTTTGAGTTTGTATTATTTGTATCGCTCATTTTATCTCCTATCTGCAATTATTGCCTTACAATTTCTATAACTTTTTAATTTTTTCTCTGTCTTTAAATCCGTCAGTTTCTACTCCGCTGCATAAATCTCCTTGCATATTGGAATCATACTGTACTCTTTAGTCAAATTTTCGATTTCGTTAAACGATTGTGTTTTCATGTTGTCCTCCTTATTTTTATTTTGGGACAAAAGAAAAAAAGCTTTCGTCCCTCTACTTCTCGTAAAGGGACAAAAGCTATAATAAACTTCTGCGGTGCCACCCAAATTAATGTATAACACATTCACTCATTGCATACCATCATATGCTACCTTCTATAACGGTAAGGATCCGTCAGCGTCTACTTCCTATGATTATCATATTGGTTTCAAGCTGCCCTCTCAGGTCCATTCATTACTGATAGTTTATTGTCTCACACCAACCGACAACTCTCTGAAAAACATCTCTTGTAACTACTTACCCCCGATCAACGGTTTAATCACTGTTGGGACAATTCTATATTGTTTTTTTCTAAAAATCAATGACTATTTTTGTCTAATCAATTGATTATTTTTATTATTTCACTATTTTTACTTTATTTTGATTTCATTGCATTACTTAATTAGACATCGTAGTCTTTTTGTTTTTTTAAGTTTGATTATTTCTGCTCTTCAATCACTCTGTTTTGAACATCTGCCGGTGCCTGCTCGTATTTTGATACTACATATTCAAAATCTCCACTTCCTCCGGTAATTGAACGTAGTGAAGTTGAATAACCCGACAATTCTAACATTGGGACTTCAGCCTCTATAATCTGCTTTCCTGTATCTGTTGGAATCATGTTAGTTATTCTTCCTCTTCTCTTATTTAAATCGCCCATTATGTCTCCTGAATATTTATCAGGTGCTGTAACGCTTAAAAAGTGCAATAGGCTCAAGCAATATCGGGTTAGCTTCCATAAAACCTTTCTTAAATGCTAATACTGTAGCCATCTTAAATGCCATTTCAGATGAATCAACAGGGTGATATGAGCCATCAATTAAAGTAGCCTTAATTCCAACTACAGGGTACCCCGCAAGTGGACCTGCTTTAACACATTCCTGAATACCTTTTTCTACAGCAGGGAAATAATTTCTTGGAACTGCTCCACCAAAAATCTTCTCCTCAAACTCATAAGGTTTCGACAAATCTCCTGACGGCTCAAATTCCATTACAACATCTCCATACTGACCATGACCACCTGACTGTTTCTTGTGTTTGCCCTGAACCTGAACTTTCTTCTTTATTGTTTCTCTAAAAGCAATTCTAGGTTTCTCTAATGTAATCTTAACCTTATATCTTTCTTCAAGCTTAGATGCTGCAACTTCTAACTGCTGTTCACCTATTCCATAAAGTAATGTCTGCTTATTTTCATCATCTACAACCACCTTCAATGTTAAATCTTCAATTGTAAGCTTGTTTAAAGCCTGGGCTATTTTTTTTCTTCTTCACCCTTGTTAACTGCTTTATATCTTACATATGTATAAGGCTTTGACATTGTTGTTGGATGATATTCTATAGGCCATTCCTTAGTTGATAAGGTATCTCCTGTTCTTGTGCTGGCAAGCTTGCCAATTGCTCAATATCTCCTGCGTATAGTTTTTGAACCTCTATTACATTCTTGCCACGCATTACGTAAAAAGCTTACTTAGTTTTTCTTCTACATCTTTTGTGGCGTTGTAAACTGTATCCCCTGCACACAACACTCCGGTTCTAACTTTTACAAGAGAATACTTACCAACAAAAGGATCCATTATAGTTTTAAATACATATGCTGAAACAGGTTTGTTCCAATCAAAATCACCTATAACTTCTTCTCCTGTTTCTAAGTTTATGGCAATCTTCATTACTTCAGCTTTATCTGCTGATGGAAAATATTTCTCGCAAGTCTGCAGAAAGCTGTTAACGCCCTGACAATTTACTCCTGAGCCAATCTGTACCGGAACAATGTCACACTTGATAACACTTCTTCTAAGAGCCATTGAAATCTCCTCGTATGTAAATTCTTCCCCTGAAAAATATTTATCCATAAGATCTTCGTCTGATTCTGCCACTGCTTCCATTAACTGTTCCCTACAAGGTTCAAGTTCTGGTGTTAAATCCTCAGGAATATCTCTTTCCGTATAGCTTCCAAGGTCGTCGGTAAACTTTCTGCCTCCCATTTTTACCACGTTAACATATCCTGTTAACTTTCCATCTTCAATAATAGGCAAATGGAATGGAGCCACTTTCTTTCCAAATCTTTCTTTCAACTGCTCCACGATTTCCATATATTTAGCATTAGGATCATCCATGTTGGTAATAAAGAATATTCTTGGAATCTGTCTTCTCTCACAAATCTCCCAAGCCTTAATTGTTCCAACTTCGATTCCCGCCTTGCCATTTACAACAATAACTGCTGCATCAGCAACACTCATTGCATCTTCCATCTGACCCACAAAATCAAAATATCCCGGTGCGTCAAGAATGTTAATCTTCAAACCATTCCACTCTACCGGTATAACTGAAGCATTTATGGAAAACTTTCGTTTAATCTCCTCCTTATCATAATCACTGATAGTATTACCGTCCTGCACCCGTCCCATTCTGGTAATTACTCCTGTAGAATAAGAAATGGCTTCTGCCAAAGTAGTCTTTCCTGATCCTCCGTGACCAAGAAAAACAACATTTCTAATACTGGATGTTTCATATACGTTCATAAATCCGGCCTCCTTATTTAATTTTTAAAATCCGTTACAATTCTATGTAATATATTTTTTACTCTATATGCCGGTTCTTTACAACAAAGTTAAATCTTTAACAAGCCGTGTAAAACAAATTTTTTGGGGTTCTCTAATTTTTTAATTTGTATCTACTGTTTTTATTATATATTTATAACTTTGTTTTTAGTTTTTATATTTTAGAATATATTTTTTAATAATTTTAGATAATTCTAAATTTATGCTTGCAGTTTTTGACTTTAAAGTGTTAAACTTTAAAGCGTTAAAAGTTAAAGGAGGAGGAAATCTGATTTATCAGAGTTTAATAGAGTTATGAGAGAACATATTACTTTTGGATTTGTAGGAATTGGTTTAATAGGGGTTCAATTGCCAAGGCACTTAGACGTGTTTACCCAAGTTGTAAGATTATTGTATACAATCAGAAGCGCTGAGCCTAGAGTTATGGCTATCAATGACGGAACTGCCAATATTGCTGTTCCACAAGTTAATGAAACTTTTAATGAGTGTGATTATATTTTTCTTTGCACTCCTGTTGAAAAAAATGTTGAATATTTAAAGATTCTTAAAGATATTATAAAAGATGATTGCATTATCACTGACGTGGGAAGTGTTAAAGGCAATATCCATAAGGCTCTTGAAGAACTTGGGCTGGAGAAAAATTTTATTGGCGGACATCCAATGGCCGGTTCTGAAAAAACAAGCTACACTTATGCTAATGACCGTCTGGTTGAAAATGCATACTATGCCATTACTCCGACTGACGGTGTTAGTAAAGAGCGTGTTGAAGAGTTTACTGAAATCGTTCAGGGTATTGGGGCTATTCAATTAATATATCATATGAAGAACATGATAAGGTAGTTGCTACAATCAGTCACCTGCCACATCTTATTGCTGCCAGCCTTGTTAATCTGGTTAAGCATAATGATTCAAAAAATGAATATATGAAAACTATGGCAGCCGGTGGTTTTAATGATATTACAAGAATTGCTTCTTCCTCACCTGAAATGTTGGAACAGATTTGTATGACAAACAATACTAATATTAGTGACATGTTACAGAAATATATTGACAGCCTTCTTGAAATTAAAGAAGACCTTGACCAGCATAAGGGACAGGGCATTTTTTTGATTTAATTTCAGAAAGCCGTGACTACCGCGACAGCATTGAAGACCGTAACAACAGTCTTATTTCAAGAAGCTACAATGTTTACTGCAACATTATAGATGAATCCGGTGCAATAGCTACAATTGCCACAATACTTGCAACAAACGGAGGTCAGCATCAAAAATATCGGTATTATCCACAACCGAGAATTTGAAGATGGCGTATTAAAGATTTCATTCTATGATGAAACATCAGCCAACAAAAGCTGTGGAACAACTTGAACGCCATAGATATAATGTAATAAAAAGAAAATAGAGTTATAATTTTGCCCCCCTCGTTTTGAGGGGGCATTTGCTTCCTTTCTATTCCACATTCTTTAGTGCCTGTTCCATTGGTATTTTCTTGATTTTCTTCATCTGAATTATATGAACCACAAAGTAACATACAACGCCTATTAATACCATACCCGGATATATCCATGGTGCAATATAGTAATCAAGCCATCCATTAAAATCTTTCATCATTACATAATATATATATTTAATTATATATGCTGACATTGGCACGCATATAATCATTGATGCAATAACTATTATTGCTGTGGCAATGTTGTAAAGTGAGCTTACTTCTTTGTCTGTGTATCCAAGAATTTTTATCATTGAAATTGACTGTTTGTTCTTTTCTATAATCATCTTTGCAAGGATGTAGATTACTATGATATAGATTAATGTGGCAAATCCCCAGAACAAATAAAATGCCTGCCCCATTGAGTCTTCTAACTGGTCTGACATAACTGTTAAGTCTTTTCAGTAATAATTGATGCCACATACATATCATCTATATCCAGCTTCTTATTTGAAAAATATCCACAGAAATAATCTTTATCCTTATCGAATACTTTGTTAAAGTTCTCTCTTGTCATAAAGATACATAATGATGCCGGATAAACGTAAGTTCCTTTTATTGTAAATTTGTATTTTTACTGCCAAATTTTTTTAAGCTCTATTGTCTGGTTTTCTTTTTAAACCATACTTCTCCATATATCCTTTAGATACAAGTACCTGATTCCTTGTGTCAGGAATGTTCTTAGTGTTAATATATTTAGAATCTTCGTTAACACCATATATTGTTATTTCTTCTTCGCTGTCTGTTGTATTAAGTGCTGATACTGCATACTTTTCAGTATCTTTGTCATCTACTTCAATTGGTGCTTTCAAAATATATTGGTAGTTTGCAATTTTTTTGAATCCAATACTCTATCCTTAAAGTTTGTAAGTAAAGGTGACATCATCATACCAAACATAAGAAGGACGCTGGCAAACAATATTCCTAAGAATAATGTTATATACGTTGATGTATTTTGAAAAATTATTCTTAATCTAAATCTTGTTTTGAACTTAAAGTTTGGAAGTTTTACTACTTTGCTCTTCTTGTTTTTTCTTTAAGTCGTGACGTAAAAACTGTAACGGTGAAATTCTAAGTGAAACATTAAGTACAATTAATGTTACAACAAATACAATTATGCAAGGTATTACAGTTGTAAGAATGAAAGCGTCTGCGTTCCATTTTGTTACATAAGTTGAAGTGAATAACTTCCGTAATACATTGAAGCAACATAAAATTTCATTACTGTATAGCCAAGGATGTTACCGATTACTGCCGCAATAAAAGTAATAAGTGCCGGCAATACGAAGTAATGTCTTACCATTTCCTGTTTTGTGTAACCTGAAGCTCTAAGTGTTCCGATTGCTCCTGCTTCCTGTTCAATTGTATTTCTTGTTGTTATACCAAATACAAAAGCTATAATTGCCATAACGATATAAAGTAATACCATAACCATTACCATATCGCCACCCATATCTTCACCTGTAAAATTAATTGCCTGATTATCTCTTTGTAAACATAATCTGTCAAAAGACCTGATTCTGTAAGAATATCCTGAATCTTTTTCAGATTTTTTTGTAAGTTGCTTGTCTGACATATTCTTTTTCTGAATCACTAGTATAATTCCATGTATAACAATACTTCGCCTCTGTTTCTACATCATCAAAAGCCTTGTCTGTTACAATAGCAACTGAGAACTTATTTGCATCAAACATCATATCAGTATTGTTTTTAAATAATGCACTGTAATCTGATAATGCAATATAGGCAGTAACTTTGTAGTCTTTATTACCTATATCGATTTTATCGCCAATTACAATATTATTATTTTCTCCATAAAGTCTGTCAATTGCAATTTCATCATCTGCCTTTGGCATATTGCCATCCATTAAACATGCTTTATTAACCTTAGTACGATTCTTGTATAATCTGATTGTGTGATTATTCTTTCTGTCCACATCCTTATAGAACAACTGACCTATTGAAAGATTTTCTTTTTCAAGCTTATCTATAAGGCTGCTGTCTGCTTCTTTTGCAAGAATAAAATGACCGTCTTCTATATTGTACTTCTCAGAAGCTTTCATCATATGCGCCCTTTGTACTTCCATCGGCAACTAAAAATCCTGAACAAAATCCAATGGTAACTATAAGAAAGAGGCACAGTGCTATATACTTGCCAAAATCATTTTTAATTCTCTGAAATATCTTTTATTAAGAGGATTTTTCATGTCTGCCTCCTTACCATTCTAATTCCATTGCAGGTATTTTATTTTCATTAATGTCTGTCTTTCTAATCTGACCGTCTTTTAACTTAATTACATAATCAGCCATATTCTTTATGGCATCATTATGCGTAACAAAATTACAGTGTTTCCATATTTCTTATTTACATCTTCAATTAACTTTAATATCTCTTTTTTTGAAGTGTTGTAATCAAGGGCTCCTGTTGGTTCATCACAGAGAAGAATGCCCGGATTCTTTATAATCGCACGACCAATGGCAGTTCTCTGCTGCTGTCCTCCTGATAACTGATTTGGAGTCTTATTCTGGTGTTCCCATAAACCTAAAGTTTTAATCATATCATCAATAGGTAATGGATTACTGCTTAAATAAGCTCCAACTTCAATATTTTCCCTAACTGTAAGATTTGGAATCAAGTTGTAAGACTGAAATACATATCCCAAATGCTTTCTTCTATAAAGAGAAAGTTTCTTTTCATTCATTGACTCCATTAGCTCGCCATCAATTGAAATACTTCCCCGTCTGCCTTTTCAATTCCACCTATGATATTAAAAGTGTTGATTTACCTGAACCTGATGGTCCAAGTAACACACATATCTTCCCTTTTTCTATACCACAACTAATCCCCTTTAAAACCTGAGTTATGTTCTCCCCTGTTCCAAATGACTTTTTAATATCCTTTAGTTCCAGATACATATTCTTCTCCCTTCAAATTAAATATGTTTTTTTAGATATATCTTTTGCAAATTAGATTGCCCTTTTAGAAATTATATATGTCTTACTCGTGTTAGTATTTACTAACTACATAAAATATAGCACCGTTATTATTTTTTGTCAAAAAAATATCCCACAATTCTTTGTGCTATTTACACTTAGAATTGTGGGATATTCACAATCTTTATTTTCCTATTTCAATGGCATATGCCGGTGTCTTATCACTGTTAAGTTTTGTATTTGAATAGATTGCTTTAATCTTGTAATAATACTTTTTATTCTTCTTAACCTTTGTGTCTATGACTTAGGTTTAGTAGTTGTTGCAATTCTTGTATATGAGCTCCTAGTTGAAAGTCTTCTATATACATAATACTTAACAGCATTTGTATTTTTAGTCCATTTAACTGTAACACTATAGGATTTTTCTTCTTTGTAATCTTCTTAGATTTCTTTGTAAGCTTAACACCTGTAGGTGTTTTTAATTTTACACGAACATAATGAACAACTTTAATGCCACTGGTTGTTGTTGCTGTAATTTTTGCAATTCCTACTTTTTTGCGGTAATGTTCCCATTGCTGTTTACGCTTACAACGCTTGGCAAGTCACTTTTCCATGTTATCTTATCTGTTGTATCACTAGGTCCCATTTCTGTAGTATAGTGACCACTATAACCTTTTACTACTTTAAGGATTTTGTCTTCTTTAATAGTTAAAGATGTGGCAGGCTGCTTTACATCAATTGTTGAATAACAGATAAGACCACTATCTGTAGTTGCCATAACCTGATATTTTCCTGTTTTAAGAGCTGTAAATTCACCTGTCAACTTATTAATGGATACGCCTGCTAAATCAGTGCTATCCCATATAATGTTATTCTTATAATCTGTCAATGTTTCATTCTTAGCATTAGCTGTAAATGTTGCTGTAAGCTTTGAACTTTGACCTTTATTAATGGTTGTATAATGAGTGTTAATTAATAATCTGCCATCAGCAATCTGCTGCAAAATTAAAAGCATCATCCATTGCTAACTTTGATATTAACTTGTCAGTGTCATATTCGCTTCCCGGCAAAAACTTATTTCCATAAGGACTCTTGTTAAACATTCTATAGTAAATTGTGCAGGCTGCCAAATAACTTCCTGCAACTGTAGGATGAAGATTATCTGTACGATACAAAGTTATGTCAGGATAATCAGCCATTACTCTCATAAAGTTTGTTCCTGATGCAGCAACAAGACCTTCATAGTTATTAGCTATTTTAAAGTTATTTCTTGTAAGAATCTGTTCAATCTGCAAATCAGTTAAATAAAAAGATGTTGAATTAACACTAAAAGTACTGCCGATATTATTAGGCTGTGTAGCATAAATAATCATCTTTGCACCTGCTTTTTTAATTAAAGAAGATGAAGAGTATTTACTGCTGACTCTGTTTTTATACTCTTTTTCAACTAAAACAGCACGGTTCTCCTGTACAACAACATAATCCCATGGATTCTTTGTAAGAGCTTCGTATACCAGTGCTCCATATGTATATGTTGTGTCTGCAAACTGACTAAGTTTGTATCCTGCAGAAGTAATTGATGACACCTCACAATCAATGCCATCTGCCTTGGCTATTCCCTTAAAAATATTTGGCATATCGTTATAATATGTATGACTGTTTCCAATAAATAGTATCTTGTATGTCTTTGCTGTCTGTGCATATGCATTGTCTTTTATTGTTAAAGCACATAACATCAAAAGTACTAAAGCTGCCAATCCTTTACAAAATCCATACTTATTCTTCATCTTTACATAACTCCTCTCAACTGTTTTTCATCCCCTTAGTTTCACTATTTTTCTTTTAAACTGTACTAAATGCAGGCCAGAATTTAAGTAATAATGTACATACGATTGTCATTGATACAATAATAAATACTGTCATCTTCCAACCTTCCTTAAGCATATACTTAGGCTGTAATCCGTATCCAACAGGAATTGCTCTAATAGATGTTGGAAGCATATATGATAAGTTTACACCAACTGATGCAACATATACATATGGAATAGGATTCAGTCCCATACCTTTTACAATTGAGATTACAATAGAATTGCAACTGCCGCTGTTGCAGTATTAGATGTTACGTCTGACATTAATAATGTAACTGTAACAATAACAAATACTGTTGTAAGACCACCTGTAAGTCCCATGCCTGATACTAATTCACCAATTCTTTCTGCTGCCCCTGATTCATTAATTAATGTACCAACTGCAAGACCCCCTGCGAAGATATAAATCATTTCCCAAATAATTTTTGTCTGAACTGACTTCCAAAGCATAAGCCTTTCTCCATCAGAACGTGTTATTAAAAATGATAAAATTGCACATATAATAAATACATATGCAGGCTTAAGTCCCGGCAATAAATTCTGATAGAACTGTCTTGTAAATGCCAATACTGTAGCAATTATAAATAAAGCCAAAGAGATTTTTTCCTCTATAGTTGTTGGTGGAAACTTCTTGTACTCTTTCTTAAAATACTCTCTTGAACCACCAAGGCTTTCTCCTTTTTAACATCTCTTATCATAAATATAATATTTATTAATAAAAGAACAATCATAATAGGAAGGAATCTTACAACCCATGATGCATACATATATTCCTTACCTGTTAACTGTTGTAAATAATCAACTGTCACAAGATTCATTGCACCGCCAAGTGGTGATGTAAGTCCTCCAAGACCTGCACCATATGCAATATATAACAATAACTTTGAACCTATACGGCTATTTGCAATATCTCCTTCACCGATATATTTTAACATTGACACTGCAATTGGTGTAATTGTTGCACATACAAACTGCGTTAGGCAAAATTGCCGACAATAAAGTTGAAAGCATAAACCAGAATATTAACTGAATTCTTAAATTATCACCGATTAATCCCAGTAAAGATGCTGCTATTCTCTTATCAAGTCCTGTTTCTTCCCATGAAACAGTAAGAATTGATGCTCCTAATAATAACAAGATAGTTTCTGAAGCATAATTTGATATTACTGCAGACATGTCACACATTGTCACTAAAGCATTAATCGCTATTGGAAGAAATGCTGTTACTGCATAATCTATAGGTGCTGTTACCCGCAAAATGCCATCCATGCAACAGTACCTATTGCCGCTCTTTCCGCTAACACCGGAAAAGCACTTTTAGGTATTGCAAGACAACATAATACAAATATGACTGGTCCTATTATTAAATAAATTCGCTGTTTTGTTTTTGACATATTTTTCTCCTTTTTTAAGTATACATTTACGTCTTTTATTTAATCTCTGTTTTCTATCCTCTACATTTCCTTAAGCATACGCTTGATAACTTTTCCATTAAAAGTTCTTGGTAATGCATCAATAACCTGTACTACCTTTGGAACTCTGATAGCTTCAAGCTTTTCAAGCATAAATCTATGTAAAGATTTTTCGTCATATTCAAAACCTTCATTAATTACAATGAAAAGCTTAGGTGCTTCCCCTGTAATTTCATCAGGAATTGGAATACATGCACATTCCTTAATCATTTCATTCTGTGCTACAACTTCTTCTATTTCAGATGGTGCAATCTTAATTCCCCCATATTAATTACATCGCCTTTTCTTCCAAGCAAATAAACAAATCCGTCTTCACCCATATAACCTAAATCGTTAGTGTAAAGAGTTCCTTCATCATCCATTACTTCTTTTTTTTGTAATCTCAGGCTCTTTCAAATATCCCGGCATATTCATTGCTCCCTTAAAAAGCAAGATTGCCCGGATTCTGTGCTGAAGCCTTAACAATATTTCTATTATCGTCAACGAAAATAATTTCAGCATTAACATTAGGCTTACCAATACTGCCCTTCTTATCTCCATACTTACTAAACTCAAGACTTACTGTACATCCTGATTCTGTTGCACCATAGATATTAAACAACTTAGTATTAGGGAACATCTCTTTTAAAGTTTCCTTAGCTTTTTCATAACGGTGCTGAACCTAACTGAATATATCTAAGTCTGTCACTATATGTTCCAAATCTGTCCTTTGCGAACTTAAGTAACTGTTCAAGTATAGCAGGTGCAAATGTAAGACCTGTAACATTATACATATCAAGAAGTTTAAAGAAATCTTCAATAAACTTAACTCCGTCTGTTAAAACTACAGTTCCACCTTTGTAGAAAACTGTATAAGTTCTTCTAAGTGCCATAGAATGATTCATTGGTGCTGTAACCATTTCCACATCATCATTTGTTATGCCAATTGCTTCGCTAACATTCTGTGCTATGGCAACATTATTTCTATAAACAATCTTAATTCCCTTTGACTTACCTGTTGTTCCTGTTGTAAAAAGAATCTCTGACAAATCATCTTCCTTAGGCAAATCAAACTTATATTCAACCTCATAGCTATCAAAATCAATTGCTTCATTAAACATATCTTTTAAGCTAATTGATTTCTTGTTTTCATTCTTTAATTTCTTCTTATCAAGGAAATAACCTGTTTCAACAAAATCCATATTTTCAAGAATCCTGTCTTCCTTAACTGCTTTTTCAAGTGGGCATGCAACTGCACCTAAAAGCTGAATTGAAAACATTGCAAAAGATACTCAACCTTCTGGGCTCCCTTTAAAACAACAACGTCTCCTTTTTTCACTCCATTTTCTTCCAAAAATGAAGCCCCTTTGTTAATCATTTTCCAAAACTGTTTATATGTAACTTTATTTTTTTGTCTCCTAAGCATATTTTGTCAGGAGTTATTTCTGAAGCACTCTTTATAGCTTCCAAAATTGAACTGTAACTCATTACAACCTCCTAAAACCATGTATTTCAAAGTTCTATATCACAAAACTATTCATTACAACAATTGTATTTCAAAAACTCTACATACCTTAGAACTTACCATAGAAAAATGCACCTGCATTATATCCTGAACCGTACATTCCAAATACAAGAATACCTGCAATAAGAGCTAAGTACAATAACCATCTGAATAAAATATTCTGTTTTGCAATAACATCTCTTATTGTCATTCCGTCCTTGTTAAATTTTTCCTGCAACATACTTACACCCCAAACTAATGCAACTAAAAGCATTGCCAATGTGAAATTATGCTGGTCAAGTCCATAAGAATACAAGCTTTCATCCAAAAGAGTATGAAGTCCAAACTGTCTGAAATTAAACATTCTCTTTAAAAAATTCAAAGAATGTTGTAAATCCTGCAGAAACTGCAAAGAATATACGTCCAATAGTTGATAACATAAATGTTCTTGCCATTCTGAAAAGATTAAAGCTGAAACATTCTGTATCCATATGCAAGAACTTGCATAATTTTGAATTGGAATTTCAAACAATCCACTTGATACGATTAAAATACCGTGGTAAATGCCCCAAAGTACAAAACAACTTGCCGCTCCGTGCCAAACACCTGTAACAATCCATACACATGATGCAGGGATTACAACTGAAAGTGAACGTGAAACCTGATTGCCCCATTTCTTTCTTTGTGAATTTATTAATCTTCTTACACAATGCTGACATTGATACAGGATATAATAAATAATCCTTAAACCATGCACCAAGTGAAATATGCCATCTTCTCCAGAATTCCGGCATATTCTTTGAGAAGAACGGATGCCAGAAGTTCTTGTCCAAATTAATGCCAAATATTTCCGATACGCCATGAGCAATATCCATACATCCCATCCAATCCAAATACATCTGAATTGAGAACAATGATATTGCAAGAATAAGTGGGAAACCTGTAATCTGGTCCCATTTTGCAAGAGCACCATTAGTAAAAGTCTGCAATCTGTCAGAAATAACCATTTTTTCAAAGTAACCCCAGAGAATTAACTGGAATCCCTTAGTTACTCTGTCATAATCAAATGGATGATCTGCAAAAAACTGTGGTGCCAACTTATTATAACGACCAATAGGTCCCTGTACTATATGTGGAAAATACATTGTAAACAATGCCAGTTTCAAATAATTAGTCTCTGCTCTATATCTTTTCCAATAAATATCAAGAATATATCCAACTACCATAAATGTATAGAAAGATATTCCTAAAGGTAATACAAAATTAAACTCCTTACTCCAGTCAAGTCCAAATTTTCCAAGAACTGAAGAAACTCCTGACAAAATAAAATCAGTATATTTAATTACACAAAAATTCCAAGATTTATTGCAAAGTCAAGAAGTAAAATTCTTTTTCTTCTCTTAGTAAATCTTTTCTTAAAAGCCTTCTTAGCTTCCTTTGAAGAAAACTCTCTTGTCTTTGTAATTCTGCTTTCATCGTCGTGTAACTTCTGAATCTTTCTTGCCAATGTATATGTGCTAAGTGATGAAATAAAATAAATATTATGTATTTTGGTCCGGCAAATAAATAAAATGCTATACTTGCCAAAAGTAAAAATACCCACTGACATTTTCTAAATATTGTAAAATATAATAGTATAACAATTAATAGAAAAGGGATAAATGATAATGTGTTAAAACCCATCTTACTACTCTCCTCTGTGTGCATTACAGTTGCATTGTTTTCAAAATGAAGAAATGCTGTATCTGCAACCTCTTTTAGTTTCTTGTCATAAACAATAATGTTCATTCCCCATGAAATTAATCCTGTGTATTTACTATTGTTTAATCTCATTGTTCCACCTTTGGAATTAGCTGTTATATCATAATCAGTACCACAGGTAAGTGTTCCTCCAAGGGTTGTAACTTTTGAGTTATCTTCAAGCTGTTTCTTTACTTTATTCTTAGAGTTATCTCCATCAAGAACACAAATAACATTATTTCCATAAGTACTATCTGTAAATAACGCTTCATCAGCTCCCATACTAATCAAAGTCTTCTTCTGACTGTCAGTAAACGTAATATTCCTAACATTTGAACCAGAAGTAATAATTACTGAATATTCATCAGTATTAATAGCCTTAAGGTATTCATCAAAGTTAGTTATAAGACTTAACTTTCCTTCATTTAAAGCGGCCTGATAGTTTGATTTCTGTGACTCAAAATCCTTCTTTATACTATTATCTGTTTTTCTATAATCTGTAAGTTTGTAATTATCAGCAATATACTGACCTACGAACTTAGTAATCTTCTTTGCCCCTAAAATATTTACGTGAACCGTATCTGCCGCATCCTCTGAATAATCAAACTGCATCTTATCCATATTTGATTTCAAATTCAAATCAAGAAATTTAATATTATTCTTGTCGGCAAGTTCCTGTATATAATTGTGCTGGTCTTCATGCCATGTTGTGTCAGGTGTTCTTACAAATAATAATTCCACACCCTGTTGTTTTGCTTCCTTAATAAGCTTAAGAGCATATTCTTCATTAATAGGATTTGGTGTTTCCTTATCATTAGACTTAACTTCAAATCCATCATATTTTCCTTTTGCTTCTTTTCAGCGTCAAAACTTGTTGAATTTTTAAACTGTGTTGAAAGTACTGAAAATCCCTTAGTATTACTATTGTTTTTCCTAAGAAGAAATCATAGTCATCATAAGACAGTTCAGACCATCTTGTGTGATACAAAGATAATGGGAAAAGATATGACCAAAATCAACTTCTTCGTCTGTGCCATCAGCTTCCTTATGGAAGTCCTTGTAATCCAAGGCATATTGAATCTTGTTCTTACCCCATTTCATATAATCATAAGACTTTCTTGCCTTTTCTTCTGCTTTTTCAGAAGAACGTCCGGCAGACTTAATCTCTATTACTGCTAATTTCATATTCTGAGTTTTTAGTGCTTCCTTAAACCAATAATAAGTTCCAATCATTGGCTGAGACATAACACCTAGATTATATGAAGAAATTCCCTGCTCCTCATATAGCTGGAACGGATCCATTGCTGCTGAAATAATACTTGCTCCAAAAAGACAACCTCTGCGCTGTTATCCTGCAATTCATAAAAACTTTTGTTTGTTTTCGCCGATACCCATCTGTTTTCTAACCACTTAGGCTTTAAAAGGTCTGTTAACCCTCCAACCATTAAAACTGCCACCATGCAAAAACATATGATTTTTGTAATACGAACTAATTTTAATTTCATAATAAACTCCACTGCTTAATCTTTTATTGTTTTTTCACACACATTAGTCCCCTTTACACTCAAAAACAAAAATATAATATATAATAATTTTATATAATTGTGATAACCAAAAGTTTCACAAAGATTTTATGTTTTTACAAAATGAAACTTTTGTTTCTCTTTTTCTACTTTCTTTGGCAAAAAATTAGGCCCCTAAGTTAACTTAAGAGCCCTATAATCATATTTGTCATATTATTGCTGAAGTCTTTCAATCATTTCTGCTAATGCATCAATGCTGCTAAAGTTCTCTTCATTCTTTTCTTCCATTGTAATTTCAATATCAAAAGCGTCCTCTAATTCTTCCATTAATGCAAGAATATCCATTGAGTCCATATCTTCTGCAATGTTAAAATCCTCATCTTCAACATCCATGCCGGGATTTACACTTAAAATAATTTCTTTAATCTTATCTTTCATTTGTAATTCTCCTTTTTCGTTTGTTACACGTTCTTTAATTTTATAATTTAACTCATTATGAATTACTTACTACTCATAACTTTTTTCATTCTATTATAAAAATAGCAAATATGCAACAAATATTTATTTTATATTACAATCCATTTGACTAAAATCTATTCGTCTTCCTTTTCAATTGTTTCCAGAACATCAAAGTAGTTTTCAAAAAAGTCTTTCTGCAGCACATTGGATTCTTTATTACAATTCCATCAACTGCAAGACCTGCCACTGCAAAACTCATTGCCACACGGTGGTCATCATAAGTTTCAATTTCTGCTCCGTGAAGTTTGCCCGGCGCTATAATTACATCTGTACTACCGCCTTCTTCTACAATCTTAGCATCACATCCCATTCTGTTAAGTTCGTTAACAATAACCTGAACACGGTCTGATTCCTGACCTCTTATATGACCAATATTTCTGATTCTTGTCTCAGTCTTTCCAAAGCTGCCACAACAGCCATTGTAAGTGCCTGGTCTGAAAAATCAGACATATCTATATCAATGCCTTCATATCCTACAGCACTTATTCCATCCACTTCAAGACCTTCCGGCTTATCTGTTATTACACAACCGATTCTTTCAAGAGCATAAATAAACTTAATATCCCCTGCATTGAATCTTTATGTATTCCCTTAACAATAGATTTAACACCAAGAATAGCTGCCATAGCATAAAAAAATAACATGCAGCAGACATATCCGGTTCAACATTATATACATTACAAATATAACTTTGCTTCTTTATTATATATGTATTGCCTTCTCTATCAAAATCAATGTCAAACTGCTTAAGCATATTTGTTGTAATCTTAATATAGGCACCGTCCACTCTTGAACCCGTAAGTTCCACATTCATGCCATTCATTACAGATGCCATAAGCAATGCGCTGGCATACTGACTGCTGGTAGTCGTGTCGATTTTAATATTACCTGACTTAATTCCCTTAGAATGAATTTCAAAAGGAAAATGTCCTTCTTCTTCTAAGCACTTAATCTCTACACCCTTAGCTGTCAGGCTACCTAGAAGCTCACTCATTGGACGCTTCTTCATCTGTTCTGAAAGATTGAAGAGTATAGTCACCACCTGCCACAGCAAGAAAAACAGTCATGAATCTTGCTGCTGTTCCTGCACTTTGAACATTAATTGTAGCCTTCCTGTTAGGGATTCTTCCATTTTCACCCTTAATCACTACATTAGCACTTTCTTCATCTATCTGAACACTAAAACCTAATGAAATAAGACAGTCAAGAAAAAGCTCTTGAATCACTGCTAAACAATACACCGTTAAGTGTGCATATGCCATCTGACATAGCCGCCAGCATTAAAGCTCTGTTAGTGATACTTTTAGAGCCCGGCACTGACACATTTATATTATTTTTTTGTTTAATTTCTTTACTGTATATTTTTCCATAGGATGCTATTCCTTTATAAACATTGCATCGCCAAAACTAAAAATCTGTATTTTTCTTCTACAGCCTTATTGTATGCATTAAGAACGTTCTCTCTTCCGGCCAACGCTGAAACAAGCATTAATAATGTTGATTCAGGCAAATGGAAATTAGTAATAAGGCAATCAATAGCCTTAAACTGATATCCAGGATAAATAAATATCTGTGTCCATCCACTTCCAGAATGTACAATACCATTTTCGTCTGTTACAGTTTCCAATGTTCTTGTGCTTGTAGTTCCAACAGCAATAACTCTGCCGCCATTAGCCCTGCACTCATTAATCATATTTGCATCTTCCTCGTCAACCATATAAAATTCAGAATGCATATGGTGTTCAAGAATATTTTCAACCTTAACCGGTCTGAAAGTTCCAAGACCAACATGTAATGTAACGTGAGCTATTTTAATACCTTTTTCTTTTATCTTTTCTAATAACTCTTTTGTAAAATGAAGACCTGCTGTTGGTGCAGCCGCTGAACCTTCGTATTTTGCATAAACTGTCTGATATCTGTTTTTGTCTTCAAGTTTATGTGTTATATATGGTGGAAGTGGCATTTCTCCAAGCTTATCCAACACTTCTTCAAAAATACCTTCATAAGTAAACTTAATTAATCTGTTGCCTTCTTCAACAACATCAATAACCTCGCCCGTTAAAATTCCGTCACCAAAACTTATAACAGTACCCGGCTTGCATTTCTTTCCCGGCTTAACTAATGTTTCCCAAACATCGTTTTCCTTTCTCTTTAGAAGCAACACTTCAATCTTTGCATCAGTGCCAACCTTGCTTCCATATAATCTTGCAGGAATAACCTTTGTATCATTAATTACCAAACAATCATTTGGATTCAAATAATCTATAATATCCTTAAATATATGATGTTCTATTTCGCCTGTGTCCTTATCAAGAACCATTAATCTTGAACTGCTTCTGTCCTCTAAAGGATCCTGTGCTATTAATTCTTCAGGCAAATCATAATAATAATCATGTAAACTCATTTCTTTTTTAACATAACTTTTATCTCTTTTCTGTATAATACTTTTTTACACTGTAATCTATATTATTTGCATATTTCAGAACTGTCAAGAACAATAGTGAAAGGTCCGTCATTTAAAAGACTTACTTTCATATCTGCTCCAAACTCACCCTGCTCAACAACCTCTATTTCTTCCTTGCACTTTGAAATAATGTATTCATACATTTCATTTGCCATATCAGGTTTTCCAGCATTAATAAATGATGGCCTGTTACCCTTTTGCAATCAGCATAAAGAGTAAACTGGGATACCAATAACAACTCTCCGTTAACATCCTTAAGTGCAAGATTAGTTTTTCCATCAGCATCATCAAATATTCTAAGATTAATCATTTTCTTAATCATCTTGTCGGCAATCTCTTTAGTGTCTTCATTACACACACCAATTAAAACAAGAAATCCCTTGTTAATTGAACCTATCTCTTTATTATCAACCTTTACGGAAGCTTCATTTACTCTCTGTATTACAAAACGCATAACTTTCCTCTCTTTTTCATCAAAACACCACCCGCCTTGAAACATAGATTTATTCCAAAGCGGGTGGTTTAATGTTTTTATGCTCTTAATTCAATACCCATTGATTCAAGTTCTTTCAAAATCTTATTCATAGCTGACTGAATATCACTATCTTCCAATGTTCTGTCCTTAGCTCTAAATACAATTGAATATGCTACTGACTTAAAGCCGTCTTCAATCTGATCACCTTCATAGATGTCAAATAAGCTGTAGCTTTCAAAGGTTCTTTTCCTGCCTTGCTTTCAATAGCTTCTTCAATCTTACCAACAGGAATATCCTTAGGAACAACCATTGAAATATCTCTTGATACAGCAGGGAACTTAGCAATTCCTTCGTACTTCTTATCAAATGAAGACATTTCGTATACATATGGCATATCAATTACTGCAATGTATGCTCTAGTCTTCATATTGTAGTTTTCGCAAACTGTTGGATGAACTTCACCTAAATAACCAATAACTGTTCCATCATAAACGATGTTAGCCTGACGTCCCGGATGAAGGAAAGTCTTTCCCGCCTTAGCATCATAATGAACTCTCTTCTTCATTCCAACCTGTTCCAATAATTCTTCTACAACACCCTTCATTGTAAAGAAATCACCTTCGCCATAGAAACCTAATATTAGCTGCATTCTTTCATCAGGAAGTTCCTTAAGTGGTAATTCCTTTGGAAGATAAACATTACCCATTTCAAAAAGTCTTACATCTTTGTTTCTTCTATTATAGTTAGTAGCAAGTGATGTAAGCATTCCACCTAAAGGTGTAGTTCTCATAACACTAAAGTCTTCTCCTAAAGGATTTGAAATAACAATTGACTGTCTGTATTTTGAATCTTTTGAAAGTAATAACTTATCATAAACCTTTGGACTTTCAAATGAATATGACATTCCCTGTGAAAATCCGCTGTATAAAGCTACCCTTCTTGCGATTTCATCAATTCTTAATTTGTATGATAATTTTCCTGATGTAGCTTCTCCACTTGGAAGAGTTGTAGGAATGTTATCATATCCATAGAATCTTGCAACTTCTTCAGCAATATCACACATACCAACTAAATCCTGTCTAAATGTTGGGATTGTAATAAGTTTTGTTTCAGGATCATATTTTAACTCTAAAGCAGGGAAGTAACTTACCATCTGCTCTTCTGTTAAATTAAATCCGATTAATTTATTTACATAGTCAGGATCAAACTTAATTGTTGTTTCTGTCTTCTTTTCAGGATAAACATCAACCATACCTGCAACAACTTCTCCTGCTCCTAATTCTTCGATTAACTGACATGCTCTGTTAATAGCTGATTCTGCATTGTTAGGATCAAGTCCTTTTTCAAACTTACCTGAAGCGTCTGTTCTAAGACCAACTCTCTTAGATGAAAGACGGATGTTAGTTCCGTCAAAACAAGCTGCTTCAAAAAGCATATCCTTAACATCATCAGTAATCATTGAGTTTTCGCCACCCATAATTCCGGCAAGACCTACAGGCTTTTCACCATCGCAAATCATAAGCATTCCACTGTCTAATTCTCTTCCTGTCCGTCAAGAGTAACGAAGTTCTCACCGTCTTCTGCTCTTCTTACTACAATCTTATGGTCTGCAATAGTATCAAGATCGTATGCGTGCATTGGCTGTCCGAATTCTTCCATAACATAGTTTGTAATATCTACTAAGTTATTGATAGGTCTGATACCACAGGCTGAAAGTCTTCTCTGCATCCATTCAGGTGATGGTGCAATCTTAACATTCTTAACAACCTTTGCGCAATAACGCTTGCATAAGTCGTTATCCTTTACTTCAACTGAAATGTAATCATTAACATCTCCGTCTGTTCCAACTGGTCCTGTAACAGGTGCCTTAAATGGCTTCTTAAATGTTGCAGCTGCTTCTCTTGCAATACCGATAACACTGTAACAGTCTACTCTGTTAGATGTGATCTCATATTCAAAAACTGAATCGTGAATTCCTAAAACTTCAATTGCATCTGCTCCTACCTGAACGCTGTCATCGAAAATATAAATTCCGTATTCAGGTGCTTCAGGATAAAATTCTCTTGTTGAGCCGAGTTCTTCAATAGAACACATCATTCCATCTGAAGGAACTCCTCTAAGTTTTCCTTTTTAATCTTAATTCCGCCTTCTGTCTTTGAACCGTCATGACCTCCGGCAACACGACCACCGTCAAGTACTACAGGTACTTTCTGTCCTTCCTTAACATTAGGTGCTCCTGTAACAATCTGAATTGTTTCTGTTCCAATATTAACCTGACAAATAACAAGCTTATCTGCGTCAGGGTGTTTTTCTATTTTTTCAATCTGTCCAACAACGATTTTGTCAAGGTCTGCATCAAGTCTTTCAAAGCCTTCACATTTTGTACCTGACAATGTCATTGCATCCATGTATTCCTGATCAGTACATTCAAGTTCAGGAACGTATGCTTTAATCCAAGATAATGGTGTATTCATTTTATTTCTCCTTCCTGCTAACTAGAACTGGTTCAGGAAACGATCATCGTTTTCGTATAACAGTCTCATATCATCTATTTCATATTTTAATAATGCAATTCTTTCAAGACCTACACCGAAGGCAAATCCCTGATATTCCTTAGGATCAATACCGCACATTTCAAGTACGTGTGGATGAACCATACCACAACCAAGAATTTCAATCCAGCCTTCACCCTTACAGAATCTACATCCTTTTCCACCACACTTAAAGCATGAAACGTCCATTTCTGCACTTGGCTCAGTAAATGGGAAATGATGAGGTCTGAATTTAGTCTTTGTTTCAGGTCCAAAAAGTTCCTTGGCAAATTCTGCCAATGTTCCCTTTAAGTCTGAGAAATTAATGTTCTTGTCGATTGCAAGACCTTCAACCTGATGGAATGAAGGTGAATGTGTTGCATCTACCTGGTCTGAACGGAAAACTCTACCCGGAGAAATAATTCTGATAGGTGGCTGAGTTTTTTCCATTACTCTTGCCTGTACTGAAGAAGTCTGTGTTCTAAGTACAATGTTCTTATTTATATAGAAAGTATCCTGTTCATCTTTTGCAGGATGATTGTCAGAATATTTAAAGCTTCAAAGTTATAATGGTCATATTCTACTTCAGGACCTTCTACAACTTCGTATCCCATACCTGTAAAAATTCTCTCTAATTCTTCAAGAGCTAATGTATTAGGATGCTTATGTCCGATTTTATTCTTCTTAGCCGGAAGAGTAACGTCAATAACTTCTGCTTTCAACTTAGCTTCTCTAGCCTTAGCCTGAAGTTCTGCCTTAACTTCTTCCATTTTTCTTCAATAATCTTTCTTGTGTCATTAACTAACTGACCAACTTTAGGTCTGTCTTCAGGAGCAACATCTTTCATGCCCTTAAGAACTTCTGTTAACTGACCTTTTTTGCCCAAAACTTCAACTCTAATCTGGTTAAGTTTGTCCAAATTGTCTGAGGCTGTAATTTTGGAAATGGCATCTTCCCTAATTGCCTGTAACTTTTCTTTCATGATAAATTCCTCTCTTTATAGATTTTAAAATAACAGGTTTGTGTTCAAGTTGTTCACATATTTTATTTTTTCGGATTGCTACGTGCTTCGCACTCTCGCAATCCTTTTTCCCATCATTCGCATATCGTGAAGCTATCGCTTCACTTTTATGCTCATTATGGGAGCGTGTAGAAAGGTCTTAAATCCACATTTATGCAAGCATATGTGGATTAAGACTTTCTACACTAAAAATAAAAAAGCACCTGTTCCATAGGGACGGATTGCTCCGCGGTACCACCCTAGTTTCCGTAATCATTATCACGAACACTCTATCTGCTTAACGCGCTACACACGTCATTCATTACTTAGATTAGTTTCCTTCTTTAGTATTATTCATACTTATAATCTGTTGGTGAATGCAGCTCCTGTGGGAATTTCAATATATATCTGAACCTGAAAGACCTTCCAGCCTGTGAGTCTTTCTCTCTGACGGAAAATATATATCTACTTACACACTCATCGCCTTTTTACAATACGACAATTCTAACACACAAAAAATCAGTGTCAAACAATAATGCACAGATTAGCATTTTTTCTGCTTTTCTGTGCATTGTAAGTTCATTATATGTTAATTATTCCTGTTCTTCTTCAAAGTATCCCTTTGAAAATTCTCCATACTGATAATACCAGTTAGGTGCTATTTCTATTCTTTCATATCCTGTATCAACATTTTCCATGCCTTGGAATACGTAAGCAATTGAGTTGATTATTCCAGTGTCGTAAACTGTAAAGTCTATTCTGTTGAATGCCACATATCCCTTTGCACTTCTACAGTTATAGGCATGCTTGAAATAAGATTAAATATTGTTTTTTCCATTTCGCTGCTTATGGAAATCTTTTTACTCATTGAAAGATTTCCCTTGTCGTCAATGTCAAATGTTGTTTCATTATTTTTATTTTCAAATTCAAAATAGGAAACTATTTTTTGTCATTTCAGCCATATGCTCTGTTACAAGTGGTTTAATATCATCGCTTAACATGTACATTTTTTAATCTTTGACGGATATGCATAGTTTTCAATATTAATTTTAACTTTCTTTGTTAAACCATTGTGAGCCTTTGCGTATATTATTACAGTACCGGTCTTCATATTGTTGTTAGCTTTAACCACGCCTCTTGCATTTACCGTTGCAAGCCTTGTGTCTGAAGATCTCCATGTAAGTTTTCTGCTCAGTACTTTTTTCTTTTTTAATTTCTTAGACGGATATGCTTCGCCCTGTAGTTTAACTTTTCCGTTAAGACTTATTGTGTACTGATTCTTTATGTATTTAAATCTTCCTGCGTTTACCTTTTTTGATTTTTTATCAGTTACAATTATTGAAACAGTCTGACCTGAATTGCTAAATACTTTCTTACCATTAGCAAAAGTATAAGCCTTTATTTTGTAGCTATACACTTTGTTCTTCTTTACCTTTTTGTCAGTAAGTTTGTTTTTCTTTAATGTTTTAAACTTCTTTCCGTTCTTATATATAATGTAGCCTTTCACATTCTTAGACTTGTTCCACTTTAAAATAACCTTTTTTCCTTTTTGCTTTGCAATGAATTTTATCGGTTCATTAACCGTGTTGGTCTGAGATGTTGTGCCTGCAAAACTTCAACTGCACCAACGCCTACAAAAACACTCATTGCAAATATAAAATTGCTATAATCTTGCTTGCTTTTTTCATAGTCCTTCGCTCCCTATTTTACCTTAATTGTAATTCCATTGCTGTATGGAGAATATTCTCTCTTGCCGTCTTCGTTAACATAGAACATTCTCACTTTGTAAGAATATTTTTCTTTTTCTTAATACTCTTATCAGTGTATGAATTTTTGTTACTTCCTTTAACTTCTTGTATTTTTTGTCATTATTAGTTTTCTGTAAATTACATAACCCTGCTTCTTTGTATCTTCTCTCTTAAGTTTGTTCCATGACAGGGTATTGCTTTTCTTGTTTTTCTGTTTTCCGGAAAGTGTTAGTGTGCCATTAGTAACTTTGACTATATTGCTAGTCTTTTCATCAAGAACAACAAAATCAAAAGCATCTCTTACATATTTTTCTTTGCTACAACTTTGTAATAACGAGTTGAACCAAGGTCTACTTCCTCATCGAACTCGCCTCCCTCACAAAGCTGTCCATACTCTCCTTCAAAAAGGTCCACTTAAATGTACCATCCGGTCTCTTAACTCCTGAATATACCTCACACTGAGTAGCGCCCTTGCATCTTGAATATTCTAATGTATTACAACCTGCTGTTGTTTTTACAAGTCTAAGTGTAAAATCTCCCATCTTAGCTGTATCAAGACTTTTTAAACACAGTAATCTTGCATGCTGCTGATGGTCCTTCCGGAGACTTTGCAATAACAGTAGTGTTACCTGTGCCAACTACCTTAATCTTTCCATTTTGATCTACTTCAACTTCTCCCTTCTTAGCTACAGACCAAACTATTGTCTTATTTGTAGCCTGTGCAGGAATAACCTCAGTTTTCAACTGATCCACATCTTTCTCACCTAAGTTTAATTCTGATTTGTTAATTTTTATTTCAGTAACAGGTACATAAACTTTTTGATTTCAGTACATATGCTATTCTACTATTGTCACCATCATCAAAATTAAAATCTGTTGGCATCTTTATTCTAAAGTAATTTCCACAACTGCCAATTACTGTAACTTTTTTGATTTTAGGAACTTTTGCCTTTCTTATATTTTCTCCCGAGTCTGCTCCTATAAGAAAATCTGCTTCTTCCTTTAAGCTGCCTGACGCGTCACTACATTGTGAATAAACAGATAAACCACAAATTGCTTTTTGTTCTCCGCTGTTGCACTTATTCTTGTATAACCTTCACCTTTTCCCTGAACATTACCATTTCCATCACATGTTGAAATTGAACTATTGTCAGTGGTGTATGTAGCTTTGTTAACTGTAGCTATTTGTGGATAAACAACACTTGTTACAGTAGTTGTTTCTCCCACTTTTACATCATTAAATTTCTGCATGCCTTAACATCAATAACCGGAACATAAACCTTTGATTTTTCAACATAAGCTTTTCTAGTATCTCTTCCATCATCAAATGTGTAATCATCCGGTAACTCAACATAATAAAAGCTACCACAACTACCAATTATAGTAAGTTCCTGTCCTTGTTTTACTTTTTCTGACCTAATCCATGAATTTTTCGTTGCTCCTCTATAAAAAGTACATGCTTTCCCATTAACTTTACCATAAACATTGTCTATTGCCGTATAAACCGAAATAACTGATGAATGTGATAATTTACCATTAGACTCTGTTGAAACATTCAATCTTAATGTTGTCATTCCCTCTTTTACTGCATTAACTGTCGCCGTATCATTATTTCCTGTAACTGTTGCAATTGATGTATCATCAATAGACCACTTAATCTTATTAGCCACTATATCTGATGGTGTAAACATAATTCCGAAATTAGGATTACTCTTTCCAACCTCAATAGACCTGTGCTCTATTCTTTCATTTAAACTATAACTCCAAATTTCTACTTTAGCATCATCTGCTGCATACACGCTGCTATGTACGCTAAATCCAATAAGTATACTTAATAAAATAAGTAATAAATTTGCTGTAAACTTTTTCATTGTAACCTCCCTGTTATTTTAAATTAACTTTGTATAAATAAGCCTGTTTGCCTATATTTTCCTTGTCACTCGCAGAAGGTTTGTACATCACATAATAAAAGTTTTTTTTGTAATGTGATAAACTTTCAATTTCCCACTCAAATTTTCCTAGTGGTCTCACTATCTTGTTTTCCTTTGAATTACCATATTCATCCTTTTCAGTCTGACTTACATACGTTTTTCTTTGGATTTTTTAATTATATATTCTCTTTTTAATTTTCCATTAAAATCATAAATTTCCACTACATTATTTTTATATTTGACTCTTTTCTCTATTTTTTTTATTTTCTTTCCTTTCTTTTTCCCTTTGCTAAAATATTTGATTAAGTAGATTTTTTGTTGTATATTTCCATACATTGTGGCACATTATAATCATTATTCTTTCTTAATGTTATAATTCTACTCTGTTTCACATATTTAGTCCCATCTTTTTCCTTTTTAGATTTGTACGTTGCTATGTATCTTTTTAATCCATCTTTTCCATTTACATTAATTTTTTGCCTTCTTCCCATAGCAAATATTTCTTGCTTCTAGTAACAAACAGATATCCCAAAAACAGCCGCTCTTTTTTTTTTTTTAACTCACCAATCTTTCCTTTTCCTTTTAATTCTTCATTAATTGTTCCTACCCTGTTACTATAATTTTCCTTTCCATTCTCTTTGATACCATGCTCCATAATATCTCCTGTTAAGGTATGTAAAATCATTTGAATGCCCAAGTGTATCTATATTTAATTCACTTGCCCTTTTACCAATTCAACTTTTACAACTTTATTAGTTTTATATTTATTTTACTAATGCTGTCAAGTCTCCTTTATTATTTCTTCCCTTGTCTACAAACGCAAGTAAAAGTATGTCATTATTTATGCATCCACCTTGAATACTTTTAAATTTAAGTTCATCTAAAGTCTTCCATTGTGACTTTTCATTTTTTTATCTTTTTTTTTCAACATATATATTTTTTCAAGTCTGAACCTGATGCGCATGGCTTTTCACTATATTTTAGTTTTCCATTATGTTTATCACATTCCTCCATTCTACATCCTATATAATATTCTTTACCTTTTTATGTTTTGCTTCAAATTCATTACTCTTGTTCCTTCAACTGTCTTGGTTTTTGCCTCCACACACGCGCCTTTAAACATTGTAATCACACTAAGCACTACAAGATAGCTTATCACAATTGTTAAAATTTTTTAATTGAATTTTTTTCTCATTTTTCTTCCTCCCTCATTAACACTGTTACTCATTATAATAAACAATTTGACATATTTCTATTATTTTTTTATAATTTCATTAAAAATGGAGGATTAAAAATATGAAAAAAAACGATTAATTTTACTATCATTTTTGTAACTGTACTATCCCTAACATTTATTCTTACTACCCGTTAATGCAGCAAAAAAAGTCACTTTGACTTATTATGCAGGAAAAGGATACTTTAAATCCGAATCCAACCAAAGTAGACATAAGATTTTAATCAAAAATCGTATTTATAAAAAAAGAGGCTATGCTCCTGCTATTAGGCGTGAAGGATACGTATTTAATGGTTGGTATACCCAAAAAAAGGGGAATTAAATATACTTCTTCAAAAAATTACAAAAAGCATAAAATTATATGCTCATTGGGTAAAAAATATAAAGTCAATACTAATTATTTTGTTCCAATAGGTATGAAATGTAATAGTTTATCTGATTACGAACCATATTGGGGAAATCTAAAGATAATAAAGATGAAAAAGGGATCTTTTTATTATAATTATACATTGTCTAATGAAAAGATGATTACTTCTATATTGGTACTCGTGATAATGCACTAAGTATTAACCCTTCTTCATACAAATGCTTTTATGCCGATATGAATTGCAAGTTAAAAAACATAATTAATATAAGAAAAGCCACTAATTTAAAGACTTTTTTAAAAAAATTAGGCATAAAACGGTATAACTACGATTCTTCTTATAGATACTTAGAATTTGTTTATGGTTCAACTCGTTACCCCGAAGAAACTACTGATACAGATATTGTTTGGCAAATAACTTTGAATTCCAAAGTTCAAGTAACACCTGACACTATTGTTTCTTTTGAAGCTAATGATGACTGGGAACAATATTAATATAATAATATGGATCATTTTTTCAACAAATTAGATGCAATAAATTGCATCTAATTTGTTGCATTATAGGAGAAATATAACGTATGAAAAAAATAATCAATCTAACTATTCTTTCAATAATTATTTTATCACTAACCCTTATTCCTGCCATTCCAACTAATGCAGCATCAACGGTTAACATTACATATTATTCAAGTAATGGTTATTTCAAAACAAAGCCTAACCGTAGTAAGAGCAAAATTACTATCAAAAATAAAATAAACAAAAAACGTGGCTATGCTCCTTCCATTAGACGCAACGGATATAGTTTTACTGGTTGGTATACTCAAAAAAAGGTGGTAAGAAATATTCAGCTTCTACCATCATCAAAAAAAGCTTAAGCTTTATCCTCATTGGGTAAAAAAGATACAAAATTAATACTAATTATTTTGTTCCTATGGGATTAAGTCTAACCGGGGTCGACGACTTTCAAAAATATTATGGCGAACTTACTGTTATTAGAAAAAACATTAAAGCACATGTTTCTCCTGGTGAATATTACTGTAAAAACAATAAAGGAGATTCAATATCTATTTTTTCTTGGTATGGATATAATGGTGATTACTTTCAAATAGACTCTTTAAAATGTAAGTTAAAAATGTTATTAATATAAAAAAGACAACTTCTTTGAGCTTATTTCTAAAAAAACTTGGAGTAAAAGAATATAATTATAATTCAAAAAAACTCACTCTATAGATTTTATATGTGGAAAATGTTATTGTAACTTTCACAATGATGACGATGCTGAATATGAGGATATCTGGTGGACAATTAAAATGAATGATAAAAACCAACTTACTCCTGATACTGTTGTTAATTTTGATCTAATAACTGATTGGCAAATTTGGTAATAAAACACAATGTAGGAGATAACTGAACTATGAAAAAATTAATTTATTTAACAACTATATTTACAATTTTAGTATCACTAACCTTTATCCCTGCCATTCAGATTAATGCAGCATCAAAGATTAACATTACATATTATGCAGGTAACGGTTACTTTAAATCAAAACCTAACCGTAGCAAAAATAAAATTACTCTCAAAAAATAAATTAAATAAAAAACGTGGTTATGCTCCTGCTATCAGACGTGATGGATATACTTTTGATGGCTGGTACACTAAGAAAAAGGTGGCAAGAAGTATTCTGCTTCTACTATCATTACCAAGAAGCAGAAACTATATCCGCATTGGTTAAAGAAGTACAAAATCAACACTAACTATTTTTACCTATCGGTGTTACTTTTCTCAATATATCTGAGTACGAACCTTATTGGGGAAAGTTAAAAATCACTAAAAAGAAAAAAATAGCAACTTATGATTATGAATATACTTTAAGAAATTACAAAGGTGACTTATTTTATTTAACCACTGATATCCATAGTATAGATGATAATAATAATTTCACTTATGAATACTATTATTTTAATATGGAATGCAAATTAAAAAATATTATAAACATCAAGAAATCTACTAATTACAAAAAGTTTCTTAAAAGATTAGGTATAACCGCCTATAATTATGATACTTCCAATAATTATTTAGACTTTGTCTGTGGCAAAACGCACTTTACTGATGAAACATATGACACCGATATTGTTTGGTCCATGTATCTCAATAAAAAGAAGCAAATTTTACCTGATACTATTGTATCTTTTGATCCAAACGATGATTGGAAACCTTATTTTAAATACTAACCACTTTATACGGAGAATTGAAAATGAAAAAAACTAATTAACTTAACTATTTTATTTACTACTATTTTATCGCTAACCTTTATTCATGCCATTCCAACCAATGCAGCATCAAAGATTAACATTACATATTATGCAGGTAACGGTTACTTTAAAGCAAAACCTAACCGTAACAAAAATAAAATTACTATCAAAAATAAATTAAATAAAAAACGTGGTTATGCTCCTGCTATAAGACGTGACGGATATACTTTTGATGGCTGGTACACTAAGAAAAAGGTGGAAAAAAATATTCAGCCTCTACTATAATTACCAAGAAACAGAAACTATATCCTCATTGGATTAAAAAATACAAAATTAATACTAATTATTTTGTTCCTATGGGATTAAGTTTTGATAATTTAGACGAATTTCAAAAATATTATGGTTCTATGACTGTATTAAAGAAAAATATTAAAAAACATGTTTTTCCTGGCATCGTAAAAATGCAAAACATCATCTGAAGATATTCTCAACTTTTTTTGTAATGGATTCATCTGGTGAAGATAAAGATAAACCTTTTTCTTATTCAATTCAATATGCTAATTGTAAATTAAAAAATGTAATCAATATCAAAAAACAACTTCTATGGATGTTTTTCTTAAAAAGCTAGGTGTAAATCAATATAATTTCAATTCAAAAAAAACATACAATAGATTTTATATGTGGAAAATGTTACTGTAACTTTCACAATGATGACGATGCGGAATACGAAGATATCTGGTGGACAATTAAAATGAATGATAAAACCAACTTACTCCTGATACTGTCGTTAATTTTCAGCGTATAACCGATTGGGAAGTATGGTAAAAAATATATATTAGTTTAATCTAAATCTAGGAGAAATATGACCTATGAAAAGAATACTTAATTTATCTATTATACTAACAATAATATTATCACTAACCTTTATTCCTGCTGTTCAAACCAATGCAGCTTCAAAGGTTAACATTACATATTATGCAGGTAACGGTTACTTTAAATCAAAACCTAACCGTAGCAAAAAATAAAATTACTCTCAAAAATAAATTAAATAAAAAACGTGGCTATGCTCCTGCTATCAGACGTGACGGATATACTTTTGATGGCTGGTACACTAAGGAAAAAGGAGGCAAGAAGTATTCAGCTTCCACCATCATCAAAAAAAGCTTAAACTTTACCCACGTTGGATTAAAAAATACAAAATTAATACTAATTATTTTGTTCCTATGGGATTAGGTTTACCCGATATAGAAAGCTTTCAAAAATACTTTGGTAAACTTACTTTAATCAATAAAAATGTTGAAGAAGATGTTTATCCTGGTAATTATATATGCAAAACCCACAAAAAAGATTTGATTTATATGTCTAGTTGGCCCACATCAGATTCCGATGCTTACTTTATTGATTATACAAAATGCAAACTAAAAAACGTTATTAACATAAAAAAAACAACTTCTATGGGTATGTTTTTAAAAAAACTAGGTGTAAAACAGTACAATTATAATTCAAAAACTCATACTTTAGATTTCATATGTGGAAAATGTTATTGCATTTCTAATGTCGATGACGATGACGATGCCGAATACGAAGATGTATGGTGGACAATAAAAATGAATAATAAAAATCAAATTATGCCTAGTACGGTTGTAAAATTTGAACTTATAACTGACTGGCAAATATGGTAGTCATCTTTTAACTTAATACTTTAAACAAATTAGATGCAATTTATTGTATCTAATTTGTTACGTATAGGAGAAATATAACTTATGAAAAAAATAATTAATCTAACTATTCTTTCAACAATTATACTATCACTATCCTTTATTCCTGCCATTCCAACTAATGCAGCTTCAAAGGTTAACATTACATATTATTCAAGCAATGGCTATTTCAAAGCAAAAGCTCAATCGTAGCAAGCGAAAAATCACAATAAAAAACAAAGTAAACAAAAAAGCGTGGCTACGCTCCTGCCATCAGACGTGAAGGATATATTTTTGATGGCTGGTACTCCAAGAAAAAAAGGTGGCAAGAAATATTCAGCCTCCACTATTATTACAAAGAAACAGAAGCTATATCCTCATTGGATTAAAAAATACAAAATTAATACTAAATACTTTGTTCCTATTGGTATGAAATTTAGTAGTTTACCCGAGTATGAACCTTACTGGGGAACTTTAAAAATATTAAATAAGAAAACAAAAAGCATATTCTTGTAGCTATATTTTAACTAATACTCAAAAGATACTTTTCTATCAGTGGTATTGTTAAAGCGATAGATAACAACGGTGATTATATATACGATTATTCCTGTTACTCTATCAATTGCCGACTAAAAACCTAATTAACATAAAGAAATCAACTTATGTCAAAAACTTTCTAAAAAAATTAGGTATTAAACGTTATGATTTCGATGCATCTGAACACTATATTGATTTTGTATGTGGTTCAACACGATTTGCCGATGAAACATACGACACTGATATCATTTGGCAAATAAATCTCAACAGCAAAAATCAAGTAACTCCTGACACCATTGTTTCTTTTGATGCAAATGATGATTGGGAACAATATTAAAATGGAGAATTGAAAATGAAAAAACTAATCAAATTAACTATTATATTTACAATTATTTTATCACTAACCTTTATCCCTACCTTTCAGACTAATGCAGCATCAAAGGTTAACATTACATATTATGCGGGTAAAGGTCACTTCAAAGCAAAACCTAACCGTAGCAAAAAATAAAATTACTATCAAAAATAAATTAAATAAAAAGCGTGGTTATTCTCCTGCTATCAGACGTGATGGATATACTTTTGATGGCTGGTACACCAAGAAAAAAGGGGTAAGAAATATTCAGCTTCTACCATTATTACAAAGAATAAAAAACTTTATCCTCATTGGTTAAAGAAATATAAAGTCAATAATAATTACTTTATACCGTTAGGTACAACTTATCTAATTTATCTGATTATGAACCCTATTGGGGGACTTTAAAAATACTAAAAAAGAAAAAAAAAAGGCTCTTATTCCTATGATTATACTTTGATTAATGAAAAGCAAGATTATTTTTATGTTACCAACAATGTTAATGCCCTAGATGATAATGGTAACTTTTTATATGATTATGGTTTTCTAGTTTAAACTGTAAGCTAAAAAAATTTGATTAATATAAATAAAGCTACCAATTTTAAAATTTTCTTAAGAAAATTAGGCGTAAAATATTACAATTACGATTCTAATTCTAAATTTTTAGATTTTATCTGTTGCAAAACTTATTATGCCTCTGAACATAAATATATTGATGTAGTTTGGCAAATATATCTTGATAAAAAGAATCAAATATTCCCAAACACTAACGTCTCATTTGTATTAACAGATGATTGGAAACGCTACTAATATTTTCCCTTACTTATTTCAGGTCTGCCACTTTCATGGCAGACCTGTTTTTTATATTTGTCATCTACTTCTTCATCTTCGCTATTGCATGTATTTAATATTTCTTTTAAGCACTGGTTTATTTCGTTATTGTCTTTTATTTCTCTTTTAGTTTCTCCCTCACACATTGGCGGTTCCAGTTCAGTGGTTTTACATCGTTTAATAACAAGTCTCCCTCTACGAATTTAAGGCAAGGATTGCTTTCTGCTTCGTGGGTGTTCATTTTCGGTGGCATTGTTTTTCCTAATGAGTTGAATTTGTATGCCTGATAATAAACTGTTCTAAGATATAATGTTATTCCTGCAGACATTGTTCCAGTTGTGGGATTAAATTCCATAACTTTCGCAACTGCATTCATATTTAAACCATTTTCTACTGTATTGTCATACATATTAAAGCCTACGTAGTTGATATAGTATTCTTCGTATGAATTGTAAACTGTTGATGCTCCATAAGGTGCATACATGTCAACGGTTACACTTCTTGGATTTGTGTCCGGATTGTAGTTTGTTGTTCCAACTGCCGGCAAATATACTGCTTCTAATGAAACTGTTGTAATGTATTTCTTACAATTATCGTATAGTCTAATTTTAAATACTACTCTTAGGTTTGTAAGTTTTACACGCAGGCAGTTTGCTCTTCCCGGTATGGTTGATACTGTTGAAAAAAAGTAGGTGGATTTCCCATTTCTGCCAATTCCTCTTCAGTATATTCAACTGTTTCTTCTTCACCTGTAAAATAGCCTTTTCCTGAATATATTTTTATATCCGCCACCAAAAGCTGAACGTAAGTTGTTGTTGGATAAAGTGTTAAAATATTCTCAGGTATGGTTATTGTTCTACACAGATTTATTCCTACCTCATCATATATTATAGGGGAATATATAGACAAGTTTTCAGGTTCACCACATCCGGGGCTTACACATACATCACAATCTTTTCCGGTATGGCAACACTGATTGCACGACATCATTTATAATCTGACATTTTTATCTCCTCTTTTTGTTTATTATATTTTATGCCGTATTACTCATAATGTTGCTTACACTTTTATATTTTTATTTATTGTTGATAATAGTAAAAAATGCTATACTAACTCATATGATTAAGTAAAGGATTTTATTATGAAACATAAATTATTTAATTTTATAAAAAAGCATATGCTTCAATTAATCAGAATACTATTATTTATTTGATTCATTCATATGCACCTGATTCTCTTAAGCCTTTATTTGTTCAGGTTGTTAGTGAAATATATGAACATGTATCAAGCACTGCTGTGTCCATTACAGCCATTGCTGCAATATGGTCAGCATCTAAAGGCGTGTTGTCTGTAATGTTTGGCTTGTACGAAATAGTGAAAATTCACCAGAAACGTAATTATTTCATATCAAGATTTGTATCAATGCTTTATACAATAATATTTACTGTTGCATTGGCTTCTACAATGGTACTACTTGTTTTTGGTAATAAGCTCTTTAACCTTGCCATATCACTGGCTCCATGGTTAAGACAGATATCTATTGTTACATTAATGCTTAGATATCTTTTGGTATTCTTACTTCTGGTGCTTTTCTTCTCATTAATATACAGACTTGCCAATTTTAAACTTGCTACTTTTGGAAAAGTATTTCCGGGTGCTTTTTTCTCAGCACTTGGCTGGGTTGTTTTTTCCTATATCTTTTCTATTTATGTAGACAGCTTTTCAGGAATGTCTTATATGTATGGAAGTTTTACCGCTGTAATCGTATTTATGTTATGGATTTATTTTTTGATTTATATAATGTTTATCGGTGCGGAAATCAATAAGCTTCTCTTCCCTGAAACTGAAGCTACAGTTACTGTAAAGATGTAATTTCAACGTCATTATAAAAGGTTGCAAAGTATTTCCTTGTAACCTTTTCCTTTTTTTGCCATTTGGCAGGCAGCACTTTGGCTCATTCCACTTCCGTGTCCAAATCCACCTCCGTCTATTTTATTCCATCCAATTTGTTGTTTTTGTACACACTTTTTATTGAAATAAACGCACTTGGAAGCATGCTTAATTTTGTTCTCTTGGTTTTATCGCTTAGTTTTATTGTTGAGTAATATGAGCTTAGTATTTTTCTAATCTGATTTTGATTTACAATGGATATTTGTCTCTTATCTCCATAAATAGTCATTTGGGCAACTATTCCCCCTGCCCCTCTTTTGTTTATTTCCATTCGGTTAATTGTGCCTACATTTACTGCCATATTTTTGTATATGGAATTTTCTATCTGCTTAGTTGTCAGATATGTTGTCCATCTGTAAAAAGGCGATTTTTTCTCCACTGATTTAGGTTTTTCTTTTATATATTTATCAAAGATTTTTTCATTTGATATGTTTTCCGTGATTGTTGTAAGATTGGTTTCCTTTAAATATTTCTGTTTCTTTATCCCCCATATTCTATAGTCTGTTGTATATCCCCATGACGTAGAAAAATAATATGCATTTATTAATTTTCCTTTATACTTCATTACCGTGCCTTTTGTTTCATTTGTTGCTTTTATGCTGTTTTCTCCGGGAACGTTTTTGTTGTACACCTGATAACTTACGCTGTCGTCTCCCTTGGCATTGTATTTTTTATATTTTTTGCCCTGACTTTTCATAATATATGTTCTGGCACAAACTGCCTGTGCCTTAAGGGCTTCTTTTTGGCGATTCTTCCCCTATTTCGCTGGAAATTACCGCTGCAACATAATCTTCCATACCAACCTGATTAACTAATACAAGACCACTGCTTTCTTTATATATGTAGAAAATCCCCTTATAACTTTGCATATTCTTTTCATCTTTCAGTATTGACATTTCACCTTTAGGCTCCACTTTTTATAACATTGCTTTGTTTAAAATATTTACTGCCTGTTCAAATATCAATCTGCTTCTTTATGCTCTTTTTATTCTTAAAATTCTCTCAAAATATATGTTTAATACTGATGCCTTGGCTACAAATTTTGAATAGTGCATTGTGATATAATTATTATTTAGAATAACAATTCTAACTGTGTTGTCTTTTTGCTTTCTTCATTTGTTGTGGTCTCTGCTTCTGTTTTTATTTCAGTAATATTTTCGCTGTTGACCGCCTGCAGGGACTTTTCTCCTGAATCATATTCAGGAATATACTCTACCTGATTAACTTTAAAAATAACCGCTGACAAAAACACTGCCACAAAAATACATACTGCTAGTTTTAATTTCATACTTCCCCATTATTTCTTCTGATAAGATTTCTCAGAAAAAAAACGTAGTATAAAAAAATATACTACGTTTCTCATCTGTTATAATCGTTTCTCGCACATTCAAGTCATGCTTCGCATAAGGTGCTCGAAATCATAATCAATCACTTCGTGATTGGTTATAAAATATGTACCTGAAATGCCGGCCTGCGTTTTGAGTCCTAGCAAACGCCGGGTGGGCAACCGCATCTAAAGTTCTGCCTTCCACCTGATAATGAGGCTTGACATCCCTTTAGAGATTAGGAATCCCTTTATTCAAACTGTAGGTTCAAAATAGGCAGGATTCACGAACATTTCAGGTCAAAACAATTAATAAACATTAATTATTTTGATAATGTAATTATAGTTTATCATTGCAATTTTTGCAATCACTTTTCGTTTACATTTTATGATTATTTTTTCTTTGTGATGTTGCTTTTGTCTTTAAAAATATGTCCTTCAGGAATAACTCCACGAACACTTGATAATGGATAAACATTACAGTGTCTTCCGATTACTGTTCCCGGATTTAATACTGAATTACAACCAACTTCTACATAGTCTCCAAGCATTGCACCGAACTTTTTTTTAAGTCCTGTTTCAATCTGCTCATCGCCGTTCTTTACTACTACTAATGTTTTGTCTGATTTTACATTAGATGTAATTGAACCTGCTCCCATATGAGAATGTGTTCCAAGTATACTGTCACCAACATAGTTGTAATGTGGAACCTGTACTGTATTAAATAAAACAACGTTCTTTAATTCTGTAGAATTTCCAACTACACAGTTCTTCCCAACAATTGCCTTTCCTCTAACGAAAGCTGATGGTCTTATTTCTGTGTCAGCATCTACAATCAAAGGACCCGTTAAGCTTGCTGTTGGAGCAATCTTAACTGTTTTGTGAACCCAGATGTTATCTTCAATCTGATTAAATTCATCCTTTGGAAGTGTTGGTCCAAGTTTCATAATAAAGTCTTCAATATCAGCTAAAACTTCCCATGGGTATGTTTTTCCTTCAAATAATTTTGCAGCTATTGTTTCATTTAAATCATATAAATCCTTTATTGTATACATTTGGTTTTCTCCTTTATTCTACTGTTACGGATTTTGCAAGGTTTCTAGGCTTATCTACGTTTAATCCCTTAAGTACTGTTGTGTAGTATGCAATTAACTGTAAAGGAATTACTGTTAACATAGGCATTAAAACATCTTCCATTGCAGGTACTTCGATAGCTTCATCGATTACACCCTCACTAAATTCTGTTCCTTCCTTGCATACGGCAATTGTAAATGCTCCTCTTGACTTAACTTCAACAATGTTGCTTACTGTCTTTTCTAATAATTCTGTTTGAGTAGCTACGCCGATTACTGGCATTCCATCTTCTACTAATGATATTGTTCCATGCTTTAATTCACCTGCTGCATATGATTCTGAATGAATGTATGAAATCTCTTTTAACTTAAGTGAACCTTCCATACTTAATGCATAGTCTAAACCTCTACCAATGTATAATAAGCTCTGTGCTGTAATTAACTTACTTGAAAACATATTTACATTTCTTTTCACATTCCATTGTCTTTTCAATAATGTCAGGGATTTCTGCAAGCTTAGCTGTTAATCTCTTACATTCATTTTCATCAATGTGCCCTTTTGCATATGCCATTTCAAATGCAAGAAGGTACATTACTGACATCTGTACTGAAAATGCCTTAGTTGAAGCAACCGAAATTTCAGGACCTGCATGTGTGTAAAGAACCATATCTGATTCTCTTGCAATCGATGAGCCCTTAACGTTAACAACTGATAAAACCTTGGCACCTCTCTCGTGTGCAAGATGAAGTGCTGCCTTAGTATCTGCTGTTTCACCTGACTGTGAAACTACAATAACTAAATCTTCAGGTGTTATAATTGGATCTCTGTATCTAAATTCAGATGCAATATCTACTGTTACTTCTGTTCTCGCAAGCTTTTCGATTACGTATTTTCCAACCATACCGGCATGCATTGCTGTACCACAGGCTACAATAAATAACTTTCTATAATTCTTTAAAGCTTCTAATGTTAAACCACATTCTGAAAGGTCCGGCATTCCATTTACAATTCTTGGTGTGATTGTTGTCTTTACTGCGTTAGGCTGTTCATGAATCTCTTTTAACATAAAATGTTCATATCCGCCTTTTTCTGCAGCATCCATATCAAGGTTAGAAACCTGAATTTCTTTCTTGATAGGTAATTTATGCATATCACAGAACTCAACTCTGTCTGACTTAATTGTTGCAATTTCGTTTTCTTCTAAAAAGATAGTAATTTCTTGTATATTTCAAAATTGCAGGTACGTCTGATGCAATAAAGTTCTCTTCGTCGCCGGCACCGATTATAAGTGGGCTATCTTTTTCTTACTGCAAAAATTCTGTCAGGAAAATCTTTAAATACAATACCAAGTGCATATGCCCCTCTTACATCTTTAAGAGTCTTGATAATTGCATCTACAGGATCACCTTCGTAATAACAATCTAATAATTTAGCTACTGTTTCTGTATCTGTTTCACTAATAAATGTGTATCCCTTCTCAATAAGGAAATTCTTAATATCTTTGTAGTTTTCAATAATACCATTGCGTACAATTGATACTCTCTTATTTCCATGAGGATGTGAGTTAATATCTGATGGTTCACCATGAGTTGCCCATCTTGTATGACCGATACCACAATGTCCCTTTGGCTTGTGTTCAGCTACTTTCTCTCTTAAGTTCTTTAACTCGCCTTTAGCCTTTTCTACTGTTATTTCTCCATTTTCAAATACGGCAATACCTGCTGAGTCATATCCTCTATACTCTAACTTAGATAATGAATCTAATAAAACGTCTGTACAGTCTCTTTCACCTACATAACCTACTATTCCACACATTACTTATTGTTCCTCCTATAAAATTGCGACACATAATTATAATAATTAGTCATCTGACCTGCGTTATTTAAATTAATAACGTTATTAAATCTGCCCCTGATAAAATCATCCAGTTTTTTTCATATATTCCTCTGATGTTATTTTTCCTTCCGCTACCTGGGTAAGGCCCAGTTCCCAACTGGCTGTCAATTCAGGATTAAGCAATGATTTAATCGAACCGTGAACTACTCCAAAATCATTTCTCCCAACTGAGTCGGAGTAATTACCTGTGTCTTCTTATTTAATGATATGTATCCTTAATGTTCACCAGTTTCTTTATTATTTCTGCTCTTGTTGCGCTGGTTCCGATTCCCGAGCCTTTAATCTGTGCTCTCAAATCTTCATCTTCAATAAGCTGACCTGCATTCTCCATGGCAAGAATAATCGAACCTGATGTGTATCTTTTAGGTGGTGTTGTCTCACCTTCTTTTATACTCATCTCATTAACGGTAATTTTACCACCTTTGGGCATATTATACAACAATTTAAAAAATTCTTCATCTAATTCTGCCTCTTCGTTAATAGTATTTTCATTTTCAAGCTCTTCTTTAGCTTTTTCTTCATTAGTTTTTTGTCTGATTTATTGTCTGTCTTATTGTCGGTAGCTTTCTTTTTGCTAGGAACTCCTGCTATTTCAAGATAACCTTTTGAGCCAAAATCTTAAAGTTAGATGAGAAGTGTTCTGTAGTTGTTGTTCCATCACTAAATGTTGCCGGCATAACTCCTACCAAAGTAGCTTTTTGTATATTGCCGGTGGATAGAATATGCTTAAGAAACGTCTCACTATAAGCATATACACTTTCTGATTAATTGGTTTCTGCTTAGCCAAACCGTTTAATCCCTGACCTGTCGGTATTATGGCATAATGATCTGTTATCTTTTGTCATCTACATATTTAGTCTTTGCAAGGTTCTTGTAGGACTGTTGCTTTAAAATATTCTGCGCAAAAGCGCTGCATGGCTGATAATATTGCAAGCCCGAAATATTCTTGCTTATCTCCTTTGCAACTGCCGTCGAAAGAACTCTGGCATCTGTTCTTGGGTAAGTTACAAGTTTGCTTTCGTACAACTGCTGCACTACATTTAATGTTTCATCTGGACTAATCTTAAACATCTTTGAACAGTCATTTTGAAGTTCTGCTAAATTGTATAACAACGGTGCCTGTTTTTTTCATCCTTCATAGTGATGGACTTAATAGTCATTTCTAATGGATTTCCATTTTCCTCTAAAGCTCTTATCAGTGCCTGGGCTGTTGTTTTTTTCTTTAAATCCGTTTTCTTTATACAAAAGTGGCGATTCAAAGAATTTTGATGTTTTCTGTGATTTCCATTCTGTATCTATTTTTCGTCCGTGTATATCAGTCTTTGCCATAACTCTATAGAAAGGTGTTTTTTCGAAACCTCTTATTTCACGCTCTCTATTGCATACCATTCCAAGAACGCAGGTCATTACTCTACCAACATTAATTGACTTCCACTCTCCCTTTAAATAATTGGTTATGGAATTTCCATATTTTAAGGTTAAGAGTCTTGAAAAATTAATTCCCATCAAATAATCTTCTTTTGCTCTAAGATATGCTGCGTCAGAAAGATTGTCATATTCCTTTAGGTCTTTTGCCTCTTTTATTCCACAGAAGAATTTCTTCCTCAGTCTGGGAATCAATCCATACTCGCTTCTCTTTTTTTGCCTTTAACTCCCGCTTCCTGGGCAACTAATCTATATATGTATTCTCCCTCTCGTCCCGAGTCGGTACAAACATATATTGTGTCCACGTCATCACGGTTCAAAATCTCTTTTACTATATTAAATTGTTTTTTTACCCCGGAATCACCTCATACTTCCATTGTCCCTGAGGTATAAATGGCAAATCTCTAAGATTCCATTTTTTGTATTTTTCATCATAACATTCCGGATAACTCATTGTTACAAGATGACCAACGCACCATGTAACTATGGCATTTTCACTTTCCATGTATCCGTCTCTCCTAGTTGTCTTTAGCTTTAATGCCTTGGCAAACTCTGCTGCCACACTAGGTTTTTTCTGCAATAAATACTGCTTTCATACAGCTCTCCTATGTTCTATTTGCTGATTTCGTTTTTATGTACATTTGGATTTGTTTTTTGTTTGATTTACTATATACATTTTTTATTTTGCTTTTTCTATATGTTCTATTTGCTGATTTCGTCTAATGTTTTTAGTGTAGGCTGGAAGAAACATTTCAATAAATTTCTCAATTTCTTCCATATGCATTTCATCCAAAGCCTTCTTTATTGTTTCCTCAGCTTTTGCAAAATCAGTGTTTCCTGTATTTCTTTCTTCTATGCACTTAATATATGCAGACATCTTATCTGCTGCCTTTACATATTTCAATTTATGTCATCATTCTCAATTAATATGTCTTCATATGCATTCTGCATTTCTTCCGGCAACTCTGAAATCAACTGGCAGGCCGCCACATTTTCAACCTTCTTGTATGCATCTCTTATTTCAGGTGCATAATACTTAATCGGTGTTGGCAAATCCCCTGTTATAATTTCTGTTGTGTCATGCATAATTCCAAGCATTGCTATATGCTCAGCATCCAACTCTTTTTCCAAAATAAGTATTACCTATAACTGCCAAAGCATGAGCTATAATAGCAACTTCCAAGCTATGCTCCGCAATATTTTCAGTTTTTGTATTTCGCATCAATCCCCAGCGATTGATGTATTTCATTCTGGCTAACATACCAAAGAAATTATTCATGGTGTAACTCCTATTCTTCTGTGTGATATCTATATGTTATTCTTGTTATATCTGTTTTTCTTGCTTTATCTATTTTTTCTTATCTATTTTTATTCTGTATATATTCCCCATATAGATTGGGATGAATTCTTTAATCTAATTTTTCTGCAATATCCTCTTGTATTGTACCCGTTAAAATTTAATGTAACTTTTTATATTATAGCAAACTTTTAGTAATAATGCTAACATTTGAGTGTGATAAATGTTTGTTATTGAGTTTTATTTTGTACCACCACAACCTTACGCCATGGTGGTACATTCTTTAAAACAAGTTTTTAATCAACAGTAACAATCTACTTATTACTTTCCCTATCAACCAGCTCATACAGTTTCTTCATTGCATCTTTCAGTCCACCGATTTCATCAATTATGCCTTCCTTAACTGTTTGCTTTCCAACAAGAATGCTACCTACATCTTTTGTTAATATTTGTTTCATTCATTAATTCTGAAAATCTGTTTTCACGAATGTGACAGTGATTGATTACAAAATCATTTATTCTTTCCTGTATTTTTTGAAATATTCGTAGGTCTGCGGCACTCCTATAAACATACCATTCATTCTTACCGGATGTATTACCATTGTTCCTGTTGGCACAATAAATGAATAATCAGCGGATACCGCTAACGGCACTCCTATTGAATGACTTCCTCCAAGTACAAGTGAAACTGTTGGTTTACTTAGACTTGCAATCATTTCCGCAATGGCAAGTCCGCATTCCACATCTCCACCAACTGTATTTAATATAATCAGCAAGCCATCTATATCCTGATCGTCTTCGATTTTTGCAAGCATTGGCAAGATGTGTTCATATTTGGTAGCCTTAGTACCTGATGCCACATTTTCGTGCCCCTCTATTTCTCCGATTATGCTTAACAAAAATATATTCTTGTGATTATTATTGTGATCAAGTTTTACCTGACCATATTCTTTAATTTCATCCATAAAAAAACCTCCATACTACTCTTTATGTAGTATGGAAGCTTTTTCAAAAAAATATTATAAGAGATTATTTATTATACTCCTCTACGATTTCATCATAGATTAGCTTTCCACCAAACAAATCAAGTGCACTGCCAATTGTAAAATCCAGATTGCCCTGTGAAATTTCAGCAAACTTCTCAATCTGTTCTTTTTTGAACCTATTCCTCCGGCATATGTTATTGGAATGTCTGTAAACTTAGACAACATTTCAACCAGTTCTTCTTCCATTCCGCCTGATTTGCCTTCCACATCAACACCGTGTACAAGAAATTCATCACAATATTCTGACAGCTTTTTCAAGGTTTCAAGGTTTACCACTTCATCAGTAAACTTCTGCCATCTGTCTGTAACTATATAATATTGTCCGTCTTTCTTTCGACAACTTAAATCCAAAACAATATGTTCTTTCAACAGCTTTTACAAGGCTTTTAAGATTGCCGTAATTAACTCTTCCGTCCTTAAAAACAAAAGATGTTACTATTACGTGAGTCGCACCAGCTCTTATGTAGTCGTCTGCATTAATTGCCGTAATGCCACCGCCTATCTGCATTCCATTAGGATATGCCTTAAGTGCAGCTAATGCCTGCTTTTTGATTCCTTAAAAACTCAGAACCTCCGGCATTTAAAATTATAATATGACCGCCTTTTATCCCATCTTTTTTGTAAAGGTTAGCATAATAGGCTGCATCTTTTCTGATACAAAATTTTCATCTGCCTGATTTCCTTTATCCTTAAGGCTTCCGCCTACTAACTGTTTTACTTTTCCATTATGTATGTCTATACACGGTCTGAATTTCATAATCTATGCTCCTTGATTAGTAACTTATAATTTAGGTTTTCTTATGATACCGCTCTTCGCAAGAGTTTATAATCAAATTCTTTAATTTTATGCATTTAGTGCCTGCTCTAAATCTGCGATTATATCCTCTGCATCTTCAATTCCTACAGAAAATCTAATTAAATCAGGCTGTACACCTGCTTCGATTAACTGCTCGTCTGTCATCTGTCTGTGAGTATGACTTGCCGGATGAAGTACGCATGAACGTGCATCTGCTACGTGTGTAACAATTGCCACGAATTTAAGGTTGTCCATAAACTTAATTGACGCTTCACGTCCACCCTTAATTCCAAATGTTAATACTCCACAAGTTCCGTTAGGCATATATTTCTGTGCCAAATCGTAGTATTTGTCTCCTTCAAGTCCCGGATAGTTAACCCAAGCCACCTTGTCATTATTCTTAAGCCACTTAGCTACTTTTAATGCATTTTCGCAATGTTTAGGCATTCTAAGGTGTAATGTTTCAAGTCCTACATTAAGCAGGAATGAGTTCATTGGTGCTGGAATTGAGCCTAAATCTCTCATTACCTGTGCTGTAGCTTTTGTAATATATCCTGCCTTACCGAATTTTTCTGCATAAACAATTCCATGATATGAATCATCCGGTTCAGTCATTCCAGGAAACTTGTCTGCGTGTGCTTTCCAGTCAAAATTGCCACTGTCTACAATTGCTCCGCCTACTGCCATAGCATGACCATCCATATATTTTGTAGTTGAATGTGTAACAATGTCAACTCCATATTCAAAAGGTCTGCAATTAATAGGTGTTGGGAAAGTATTGTCAACAATAAGTGGCACTCCATGAGCGTGGGCTGCCTTGCTGAATTTTTTTCAAAATCAAATACTACCAATGATGGGTTTGAAATAGACTCACCAAATACACATTTAGTATTAGGTCTAAACTCCTTATCCAAATCTTCCGGTGAAATATCAGGATCAACGAAAGTTACATCGATTCCCATTTTCTTCATTGTTACCGCAAAAAAGATTGAAAGTTCCACCATATATATTAGATGAAGCAATAAAGTGATCTCCCGCTTCACAAATATTAAATACAGCGTAAAATTAGCTGCCTGACCTGAAGATGTAAGCATAGCTGCAGCACCACCTTCAAGTTCACAAATCTTTGATGCCACCGCATCGTTAGTTGGGTTCTGTAATCTTGTGTAGAAATATCCGCTGTCTTCTAAATCGAATAGTCTTCCCATCTGTTCAGATGTGTCATACTTAAAAGTTGTACTCTGGTAAATTGGAAGAACTCTTGGCTCTCCCTTAGTTGGCTTCCATCCACCCTGAACACAAATTGTACCTTTGTTGTTTTCCATTTTCTTGCTCCTTAAATAAATATCTTTTTTTCTTATATAAATAGAATTGCAAGAGCTAAATTTTCATTAATTCATGCTTGCAATCCTTTAACCAGAACATTTATTCCGGTTTATAATCTTTAATAAAATATGACTTGTGATACTGCATATGGCAAACAGAATTGCTATAATTACAACTGATGTTATAAAAAATCTTTTGTTCATTATAGGCATAACACAAGTATCTATAAAAAAAGAACAAAAAAAGCACCGTGGCTATTTTGTTGCATAATTTTCCAATCTTAATCTTTTTTTTGTCTTCTGTCATAAAGCGTTCTCCATGTATTGTTTGATATTCTTTAACTGTAACATTATTTTAAAATAGCTAATGTTATAACTTAACGACTATTATAACATTAGCTAATATTTATATCAATCTCAACCACATTGGTAGGAATAAGATGAGGGGCAATCGCACTAGCAGTTCATAACGCAAAACGATAGCCCCTTAACATAACAAATTTTTAATTGTTTTATTTTTCTAAAAAATACTATCCTTAATTAAATCCAAAGAATTTGTTTACAACCTTATATCCTACTACAGAACACTTTCTACCAAACTTTCCTGGAAGATTCATTGTTCTTCCAAGAAGTGAATTTCTTACTATTCCATATAATTCAGGATTTGTTTCTTCAAGCTGTTTCCAAAGCTTTTCTTTGTCCTTTAATCTTTCCTCAGAGCCTTCTCTAATTGAAAGAATTGAAGATACACACATCATCATATCAAAATAATGAATCATTGCATCATTTGCGTTCTTCTGGTCCTTTGGACTGCTATTGTAGATTTCAAGCATAAGCTTTGTAACCCTGTACTGCTGGTCAAGTCTTTTAATCATAACTGATTCATGAACTGACTGGTCATCTCTTCCGATAAAATATTTGTAAAGGCAAACATCTAAGTAATAGATATTCTTTACATATGGCAACGGCTGGAATACATAAATGTTGTCAACATAGAATGTATGCTTTGGAAGTTCCATTCCACATTCTCTAAGAATCTTTGTTCTGTAAATAACTGAATGCATTAGCAAATACTGTGTTCTTCCAAAATGAATATCTTCCCAACCAAGCATTTTGCCCGGTGTCATGGCACTTCTGTATCTCATAATCTTCTTGTGCCTTGCACCCTGCTTGTCATACATAAAATTAGACACAAGCATATCAAGACCTGCATCTTTTGCAACAATTTCTTCCAAAAAAGATTTAATACTTTTTCAAGTGCTTTTCTTCCAAGGCAGTCATCGCTGTCAACTACCTTAAAATACAAACCTGTTGCATTCTTAATTCCTGTGTTTACAGCTTCTCCATGTCCACCGTTTTCCTGATGAATTACTCTTACAATGTTAGGAAACTTTTCTTCATACTTCTTTGCAATCTGCAATGTGTTATCTGATGAACCGTCATCTACAATAATAATTTCAACTCTGTCTCCACCTGTTAACGCACTACAAATACTTTTTTCCATGTAATCCTGTGAATTATAACATGGAATTGTAATCGTCAATAATTTCATTACCTGTCCTCCTAATCTGTACCGCCCCTCCCTTTGTGTGGGCAATTGTCTGGAAATATGCTTTTAATTTATTTCCTCTGGTACTACTTTTTTGTTGATTACTCTATATAATAAAAATGTTAATATACCTGTTATTATTACAAAACTATAAGCACAATTAAGTCCTGTACTGAGTAAGTAATCTGCTGATCAACCACGCTTTCTCCTGAAATTGTTGCAAAAAAGTTATTAATACTGCAACAATGTTGGCTGTTCCGTGCAAAATCATTGGTGCAATTATGCTCTTGTATCTTTCATATACATAAACACATGCCAAGCCTAACAAAAAAATGCATATGGTGCCTGTATCCAGTTTCCGTGATATACACCAAAAAGCAATGATACGATAATTGCTGACGGAATTACTCAGCCATTCTTCTAAGTCTTCTATAAATAACACCTCTAAACATTAATTCTTCTACAATAGGCGCACCAACAGCCGTTGCCAATACCTGTATTATAAACGGACCGCTTGTAAGTGCCTCTGATGTGCCTACATATGAATCAATCATAAATTCCGGCATAAACATCTGTAGAATAGAAACAAAATAATTGGCACAAAACATTATTGTTATTCCAAAAGGAATTATAAGCAAAAATTTAAATGCTGATGTTCTTTTAAACTTCTTAAAAAATCCTGTTTCTTTATCCAAATTTATGTCATCTTTTAACCATTTAATTAATACCGGTACTGTTATAATCTGTGATATTAACAACTCAAGTAAAATATTTTCCTCTGCTATTTTCATGCCAATCTTTGATGCTGAAAAAAATAGCATAATCATGTAACACAAAATTAGCTGCAAATATAATTCCAAATGTTACTATCCCTGATACTACTACTTGAACTATCATATACAAAACCATTGGGCTAATCAATCCCCAAAAGTCTTCCTGCTGTTATTTTCTGTCTCATTTTTTTCCTCAATTCTGTGCTTTATACACTTATACATTATATCTATATATTGTTACCTTTTTGTGTCTTTGTATGAAAATAATTATCTATGCTCTTCTGTGCAATTTAATTACGTTTTAAAATTTGTATAATTAAATTCTATCTTAAAATTTGTATGATTTAATTTTATTTAAAATTCTTTATAATTTTATTTTAACAACATATTGCATAGTTCTGTGGCAGAATAAGCTATGGCTTTAGCTCCATGAGCCAGCATTTCGTCCTTGTCGCCAAATCCGTAATCAACACCTATTGAATCAATACCAACAGTATTAGCGCCATCAATGTCAAAACATGTATCACCTATCATAATGCACTGCTTCTTAGTTATGCTGTCAGGCATCTCATCAAACAATGCTTCAAGTACATCAACTTTGCTCTGTCTTGGTCCTTTAAGCTCAGCTCCCATAACTTTATCAAAATAGCTGTAAATCTTTAAATACTTAAGAACTTCCTCAGCCATAGGAAGTGGTTTAGAAGTTGCCAATGCAATATACTTACCATTACCCTTTAACATCTCAAGCATTTCTTCAGTTCCCGGATATATTTCTGTTTCATATATTCCTATAGGCTTGTATCTTTCTCTATAAAATCCAACACCTTCCAACGCCTGTTCTCTCGTAAAAATCATAACTTTTCATTAATTCATCAACCAATGGAGGACCTATAAAATGCTCTAATTTATCTAAATCAGGCTCTTCAATTCCAAACTTTGAGAGAGCATATTGAACTGACTTGGTAATTCCTTCTTTTGAATTACTTAATGTTCCATCTAAGTCAAAAATAATCACATCGTAGTTATTCATATATTTCTCCTGTGTTTTAAAACAATCTCTGTTTAATTATTTTAATGTAACTTGTTTTTTTACAAGTTTAGTATAAACTTATCTTTTTCTTAATTAATTTTTAATATAACTTATCTTTTTCTAAAATTACTGTTTACAGCATTATTTGTAGTATAACATAGTTTGCCCTTGTTTTACAGTAACTTTTGATTTATAATATTTTAAGAATTTATTAAATTTTTGTGAGGTACATATAATGAGTCAGGCAAAAGTAGACAAGCATAAACAGGAAAAATACAACAGAAAGAAAAATGTTAAGAAGCGTAACTTTAAAAGATTGCAGCATACGTTGTTGCTACACTTATTGCTATAGCATTTATTGGTTATATCGGATATTCTGTTGCTATTGACACAGGACTTTATACTCCTGCCACAACAACACAGGGAAGCACCCTTTCAAAAGAAGCTATTGAAAGTTTAAGACAGCAGTTAATTAAAAACGGCGACTCAAACGTTCAGGGCGAAACAAGTGATGCTTCAACTGAAGCTGCTACAACAGCTACAAGTGCTGAAACAAGCGCTTCTAAATAAGATTATTGAAATTAAAAATCCTTACAGTTTCTTTTATTGAAGCTGTGGGGATTTTTAATGTCCCCACTACACAAAAAAATCAACCCTGCAGCCAATTAATTACAATAATGTAATCAACTACAAGATTGATTCTTATATTTTTCTCTATTCCACTGCTCTTCTTCCCACTACATTCTGTCAGGTGCACTAAATCCTAACAAGTCTATGCACTGTTCAAGTACATTAATTGTAAGATTGATTAATGCAATGTATCCTGCCTTCTTAGTCTGATCTTCTTCAGCAAGAATCTTTGTTTCATGATAAAATCTGTTAAATGCATTAGATAAATCGTATACATATGAGCAAATCTTATGTGGAGCAAGTTCTTCTGCTGCATTTTCAATTATTTCATTAAACTTAGCTACTTCAAGCATTAACTGCATCTGTGAGCCATTGTCTGTGTTGATTACAGGAAGGTTTACATCTGCGTTTCCGCTTTCAGCTTTGTATTTTTCAAGAATTGATTTAATACGTACTATCGTGTAAAGAATGTATGGGCCTGTATTTCCTTCAAATGAAGCAAATCTGTCAATATCAAAGATATAGTCCTTTGATGCCTGGTTTGACAAATCGCCATACTTAAGTGCTGCAAGTCCTACAATCTTAGCTGTGTTATTAGCTTCTTCTTCACTTACTGTACGATTTTCCATAATCTTATCGTATACAGCTTTATTAATCTGTGCAATAAGACTTTCAAGACGCATTACACCGCCATCTCTTGTTTTAAATGGCTTGCCGTCTTTGCCATTCATTGTACCAAAAGCCTAAAAATTCCATCTTAGTATTTTCGTCTACAATGTTAGCTTTCTTAGATACACGGAATACCTGTGTAAAATGTAATTCTGACGCTTATCAGCTACATAAATATAATGGTTAGGCTTGTAATCCTGTTCTCTCTGGATAATTGTTGCAAGGTCTGATGTTGCATATAAAGCCGCGCCATCTGACTTTCTAACGATACATGGTGGAAGTTCCTTTGTGTCATCTTCCTTTAAAATGTCAACAACTAAAGCTCCCTGACTTTCATAAGCTAACTTCTTGTCAATTAAATCCTGAATAAGTCCCGGAATATATGGCTGAGCATCACTTTCACCCTTCCATAAATCAAAATCAACATTTAAGTTTCCATAATTCTTCTTTAAATCTTCAACAGAAACTTTCATAATATGTTTCCAAATAGCTGTATATGGGGCATATCCACTCTGAAGCTTTAATGTTGCCTGATGTGCTTTCTCTTTAAACTCTTCATCAACTTTAGACTTAGCACTGGCACATGGATAAATCTCTTCTAATTCAGAAATTGTAAATGGTGCCTCTTCAGGGTATTCTCCTGTGTATGATTCATCAAAATAAACTAAATCAGGTTTACGACATTCAAGTTCTGTAATAATAAGTCCCATCTGAAGTCCCCAGTCTCCTAAATGAACGTCAGAAATAACTTTATTACCCATAAATCTTTCAATACGTTTAACACTTTCACCAATAACTGCTGAACGTAAATGTCCAACATGTAGAGGCTTAGCTACATTAGCTCCACCGTAATCAATTACAATAGTTTCAGGTGCCTTGTTTTCGCATCCATACTTGTCAGCTTCCTTCATATCGTTAAGATATTTAGCTACGAATTCACTATTTAATTTAATATTAATGAATCCCGGCATAACTGCTTCAACTGATTCAAACATTTCATTGTCCTGTAATGACTCAACAACCTGATTGGCAATCATAATAGGTGCCTTGTGATAAAGCTTTGCACCTGCCATTGCCCCATTACACTGATACTGACAAAAGGTCAGGTCTGTTAGATACAACAACCTTGCCTAACTTTTTGTCATATTCATTCTGTTCAAAAGCTTTTTTTTCAAACTCTTCTGTAATAAGTTCTAATAATTTTTCATTATAATGTTACTCCGTTTAATTTAAGTAATTCACGGGCTGATTCAACAGAATCAACACCAGTTTTATTCTTGATAGGTGCAAATTCTTTCTCTCTTACAACTTCGTAAGCAAGACAATTATCCATCATATGTACCATATCAAGTACTAATGTTTCAAACTTGAATCCGTTTTCAGTTTCAGGTTTTACTGCATTACCATTTTCATCAATATGAGCAATCTTCTTCTTTACAATGTGAACTGAAAGATTATTTTTCATATTCTTTTCTAAATCTTCAATATTGAATAAATAATTTAAGATAACATCCTACTTGTATGCAAGCTCTCCGTCTGCCTTAGTCTGGTATCTCATATCTTCAGTTAATTCATAATATTCAACAATAGATGGCTTTCCATCTTCTAAGCATAGTACACCAACCTTTTCTTCAGGTGTAGCCTTAG
>VOFH01000668.1_pt1 | contig 74001 bp, 95 predicted proteins | sample 5384091 | NCBI WGS metagenome assembly VOFH01 (sample SAMN12384727, study PRJNA508395) | human gut metagenome | isolation source: healthy gut G | host: Homo sapiens | reverse complement strand
CCGGAATACTTCCGACAAGCAGATCAAGGTTTTCTCCTTCGATCACCTTGGATGCCTTTTTCTCCATCTGTTCTCCCGCTAAATGAATCAGCAGATCACTCACGCCAAAAACAGGATCTTCCGGTTTTTCTCCGATATTGACCGTAACCGTTGTACCGTCTTTTTTTACAGATTACACCGTGCAGTGCAAGTGGAAGTGTCACCCACTGGTATTTCTTCACACCTCCATAATAATGCGTATCTAACAGTGCCATCTCCGTATCTTCATATAACGGTACCTGTTTTAAATCCATACGTGGGGAATCAATATGTGCGCCGAGAATGTTCATTCCTTCCTCGATGTCTTTTTCACCGATCACAAACAGAGCGAGACCTTTTCCCATATTATTGGCAACAATGCGGTCTCCTGCTTTTAATTTTGTATTCTGCGCAATCTTTTCACTCAGATCTGCAAATCCGGCTTCCTTTGCCTTCCGGTAGAATTCCCCTGCACACTCGCGCTCAGTCTTGCAGGAAGATATAAACTTACGGTATTCTTCCGCAAATGTAAATACATCCTGTCTTTTGGTTCCTTCCGGGTATTTCTCCCACGCATTTTTCTTTTCCATGATTTCTTACATCTCCTCATTTACTCTCGTCTATTCTTCATCGTCACTTTTTGTCATATTTGCCTGAACTCTGCGATACAGTTCCTGTGCCGCATTGTAGCCCATCTTCTTCTGTCTGTGGTTGACTGCCGCAGTCTCACAGATAACCGCCAGATTCCGCCCCGGACGGATTGGAAGGGAATGGCATACTACCTTGTTGCCCAGATATTCGATATATTCTTCTTCCAGTCCCAGGCGGTCATAATCCGCATCTTTCTTCAAGTCTTCCAGTTTGATCACCAGATCAATCTGCTGCTTCTCCTTGACGCACTCTACACCATACAGAGTCTTTACATCTATGATACCAATGCCCCGCAGTTCAATAAAATGCCGGGTCACTTCCGGAGAAGTTCCGATCAGTGTATGTTCATTGATCTTTCGGATTTCCACTACATCATCCGTAACCAGACGATGTCCGCGGCGGATCAGTTCCAGAGCCGCCTCGCTTTTTCCGATTCCACTGTCTCCTGTAATCATGAGACCCTCGCCATATACATCGACCAGAACCCCGTGAACGGTAATACAGGGTGCCAGTTCTTCACCCAGTGTATAGATCAGCTCTGCCATAAATTCAGAAGTCGGACGATCCGTACCAAGAACCGGCACTTCATTTTTTATTGCCTCTTCTAAGAAAATTTCATCTGGCTGCAGACTGCGGCAGAAAATCACACATGGGATATCAAACTTCAGAAACGCATCATAACGGGTTTTCTTTTTCCGCATCACTCATCTGCTGGATAAACGTATATTCTACATTTCCAATCATCTGTATTCTTGATTCCTCGAAATGTTCAAAATATCCGGTCAGCTGTAATGCTGGACGATTCACATCGCTGGAAATAATCTTACATTTTTTCAGATTGATATCCGGCGTAAAATTTTTCAGATTTAAAACCTGCGCAACTTTTGCAACACTAACACTTCCATTTGACATATTCATTTCCCCCTGTGGCTCATATTAAGCAGTACCTGTGCCGGAGTGCCTTTTTATAAACAGATTGTACCATGAATCTTTCCATATCACAAGTTGCTAAGCCGGTCCGGAATGCAGGGTATCATATACATTCTGTGCAGCCGCCAGATTCATGCTGTCGGTTTCTGCCAGTTCCTCCACAGATGCGTTTTTCATATTTTCCATAGACTGGAATCTCCGCATTAGTGCCTTTCTTCTGGCCGGTCCGATTCCCTCAATGTCATCTAAAATGGAATGCACCTGTGTCTTAGAACGCAAAGACCGGTGATACTCAATGGCAAACCGGTGTGCTTCATCCTGAATCCGGGTAATCAGTTTAAATCCCTCTCCATGCCGGTCAATCGGAATTTCCACATTGTGGAAATATAGTCCCCTTGTACGGTGCTTGTCGTCCTTTACCATTCCGCAGACCGGAATATCCAGTCCCAATTCTTCCAGCACCTGCAGACAGATATTTACCTGGCCACGTCCGCCGTCCATCATGATGATATCCGGGAAACGTGTAAAACTGCCGACTTCCTGCGGCATATTTTTTTTCTTCCAGTTCTTTCTGTTCCTGCATGCCGTGCGTAAACCGCCGGGTCAGAACCTCATGCATGGAAGCGTAATCATCCGGTCCTGATACCGTACGGAGTTTAAATTTCCGGTAATCGCTCCTCTTTGGCCGCCCCTTTTCATATACAATCATGGAACCGACGGTTTCAAATCCGTTGATATTGGAAATATCGTAAGCCTCCATACGGTTTAAGTCTTTCATGCCAAGCAGCTGTTCAATCTCTTTTACCGCGCCGATTGTGCGGCCTTCTTCTCTCTTGATCTTTTCTTTATCCTGACTGAGAACCAGCTGTGCATTTCTTGCAGCCAGTTCCCAGTTTTTCTTTCAGTCCTTTTTGTGGAATTCTTATCGTCACTTTCCGCCCACGTTTTGCAGTCAGCCATTCCTCCAGTACTGGAATGTCTTCGATCGCCTCCTGCAGCATAATCTCCCGCGGAATAAATGGCGTGCCGGAATAATACTGTTTCACAAAATTTACCAGAATATCTCCCGTGCTTTCTTCCGATCCCACGCGCACATGAAAATGATCCCTTCCGATAATCTTTCCACTGCGGATAAAAAACACCTGAACCACCGCATCCCGGTCATCACTCGCCAGTGCAATGATATCTTTGTCTTCTCCGTCCGTATTGGTAATTTTCTGTTTCTGGGCAATCTGGCTGACACTGTTTAACAGCTCACGGTATTCGATCGCCCGCTCAAACTCCATCTCCTCGGAGGCTTCCTGCATCTTTTCTTTTAATTCACGCAGCACCGGCGCATAATTTCCATTTAAAAATTCCAGTGCTTTGCTGACCTGTTTTCCATAGGTTTCTTTATCCACATATCCCTGACACGGTGCACCGCACTGATGAATATGATAATTCAGGCAGGCACGGTCCAACCCGATGTCCCGCGGAAGCTTTCGGCTGCAGGTGCGTAGTTTATAAAGTTTATTGATCAGTTCAATCGTATCTTTCACCGCACCGGCACTCGTATACGGTCCAAAATAACGGGACTTGTCTTTTTTCACCTGCCGGGAAAAAAGGACCCGGGAAAATCCTCCTGCACGGTTACCCGGATATACGGATACGTCTTATCATCCCGCAGCATGGTATTGTATTTCGGCGTATGTTCCTTGATCAGATTGCACTCAAGCACCAGTGCCTCCAGTTCGAGTCCGTGATAATATACTCAAAGCGTGCAATATGCTCCACCATCTGTTTTTTCTTGATTCCCTCATCATGGCTGGGCTGAAAATACTGCCGTACCCTTTTGCGCAGACTGACTGCTTTTCCTATATATATGATTGCATCTGTTTTGTCATGCATAATATAAACTCCCGGTTGATCCGGGAGTTTACGCAATTCTTCCTGAAAGTCGAACATGATTTAATCCTCAAACATATCATCACTCACAAATGCGGCTTTGGAATCCTTTTTATCCTTCTCTGTGTCATCCGGCATCAGGGCTTCTTTATCCTCTTCTTGCGGAAGTCCTTTCATCTCGCGGAAAATCTTCATGAATTCCTTGCCGGTAATGGTTTCTTTTTTCATACAGGTATTCACTGATATGATCAAGAATTTCACGATTTTCCGTCAGCATCTGCATTGCTTCATTGTAACTGTTATTAATAATGGAAAGTACTTCCTTATCAATCTGTCCTGCCGTGTCTTCTCCGCAGATCAGACCGGCTCTTCCATCCAGATACTGGTTTTCCACCGTAGCAAGACACATCATGCCAAACGTATCTGACATACCGTACATGGTAACCATGGCACGCGCGATCTTGGTTGCATTCTCGATATCGTTTGCTGCACCGCTGGTTGCGGAATGGAATACAAGCACCTCCGCAGCACGTCCTGCCATAAATGTCGTAATCTTTGCAAGAAGTTCGTCCTTGGTCTCTAAATATTTTTCCTCTTCCGGCGTCTGCAGCGTATATCCCAGTGCCCCCATCGTACGCGGTACGATCGTGATTTTCTGTACCGGCTCCGTATTTTTCTGCAAAGCAGATACCAGCGCATGCCCTACCTCATGGTAGGAGACAATCTTGCGTTCTTTATCACTCATCACGCGGTCTTTTTTTCTCTTTTCCACCGACAGCCACAAGTTCAAATGCTTCAAACAGATCCGACTGATTGACAAACTTTCGTCCATTCTTTACCGCATTGATGGCAGCCTCGTTAATCATCTTGGCAAGATCCGATCCCACCAGACCGGCAGTAGCCAGTGCCAGTGCATCCAGATCTACCGTTTCATCCATGTGTACATCCTTGGAATGTACCTTTAACGTTTCCAGACGTCCTTTCAGATCCGGCTTGTCAACAATGATCCGACGGTCAAAACGTCCCGGACGAAGCAGTGCCTTATCCAGAACTTCCGGACGGTTCGTTGCCGCAAGAATTAAAATACCTTTGGATGCATCAAAACCATCCATCTCCGCAAGCAGCTGGTTTAAGGTCTGTTCACGCTCATCATTGCCACCGCCATACCGGCTGTCACGGCTTTTACCGATTGCATCGATCTCATCAATAAAAATAATACACGGTGCCATCTTCTGCGCTTCCTTGAACAGATCACGCACACGGGAAGCACCCATGCCGACGAACATCTCCACAAACTCAGAACCTGCCAGGGAGAAAAACGGAACCTTTGCCTCTCCGGCAACTGCTTTTGCCAGCAATGTCTTACCGGTTCCAGGAGGTCCGACAAAAGTGCCCCCTTCGGGAGCTTTGCCCCGATATCGCTGTATTTCTTCGGATTGTGCAGAAAATCCACCACTTCCTGCAGGGATTCCTTTGCCTCGTCCTGTCCGGCTACATCTTTAAATGTCACACCGGTTGTTTTCTCCACATATACTTTGGCGGTTGATTTTCCAACCCCCATGGCTCCTCCGCCCATCCGGCGCATCAGGAATCCAAAAAGAATCCAGATCAGTACCAGCGGAATAACAAAGCTTAAAATGTTTACCAGCCATGCCGAAGTATTGTCCGGCACGGATGCCGAAATTTCAATTGCTTTCCCCTCTGATGTCTTTGCACTCTTGAGTGTCGTGATCAGATCCGGATCATTGACAATTCCGGTGTAATATGTTATCTCATATGGTTTTTATCGTCCACCAGTGTGTAATCCATCTCATAATTGCTGAATTCCACCGTTTTGACATTATTCTTTTCCAGCTGTTTTAGGAATTCGAGTATGTAGTTTCCTTCGAACTCATCTGTGAAAACCGGTTGGCAAAAATGACAGGAAAAAGAGTGCCACCAGAGTGACCATGATAAATCCCAGGATCATCTGTCCGTTATGGTTGTCTTTCTTTCCTCCGTTGTTGCCACCGTTGTTTCCGTTATTACCATTGTTTCCATTATTTCCGTTATTATAATTATTGCCACCGTTATAGTTTCCGTTGTTATAATTATTCGGTGCCTGATTGTCCATAAGCCCTCCACTTGTATATCTCTTGTAATCAATACCCTTATTATATGTAATAAGAAACGCAAAATCAACATTTTGTTCGAGAACTTTTCCTATCCTTTCTAAACTTTTTATAAAAAAGTGTGGAATATTTTCGTTGTCCGCTGTATAATATTAAACTATGGTAGTTTAGATAAAAACTTAGGAGGAAAATTATGCCTGTAAAATACGTCTTTGTCACTGGCGGTGTCGTATCTGGTCTTGGAAAAGGTATCACTGCTGCATCTTTAGGACGTCTGCTCAAAGCGCGTGGCTACAAAGTCACCATGCAGAAGTTCGATCCATATATCAACATTGATCCGGGAACCATGAACCCGATTCAGCACGGTGAAGTGTTCGTAACGGATGATGGAGCGGAAACCGATCTGGATCTCGGTCACTACGAGCGCTTCATCGACGAAAGTCTGACAAAGAATTCCAATGTGACAACCGGTAAGGTTTACTGGTCTGTTCTTCAGAAAGAACGTCGTGGAGATTATGGCGGAGGAACCGTACAGGTAATCCCGCATATTACCAACGAGATCAAGAGCCGTTTTTACCGTAATTTCACATCCGATGATATGCATATTGCAATTATAGAAGTCGGCGGAACCGTCGGAGATATCGAAAGCCAGCCCTTCCTGGAGTCCATCCGGCAGTTCCAGCATGAGGTGGGACATGAGAATGCGATTCTCTGTCACGTTACCCTGATTCCGTACCTGCGCGCCTCACAGGAATTAAAGACCAAGCCTACCCAGGCAAGTGTCAAGGAACTGCAGGGTATGGGTATCCAGCCGGATATCATCGTCTGCCGTTCCGAGCAGCCGTTAGATCAGGGAGTAAAGGACAAGATCGCACTGTTTTGTAATGTTCCGAACACACATGTACTGCAGAATCTGGATGTTGAGTATTTATATGAAGCTCCACTGGCGATGGAAAAAGAAAATCTTGCGAAAATTGCCTGTGAGTGTTTAAATCTTGACTGTCCGAACCGGATTTAAGTGACTGGAAGTCCATGGTCAATGATCTGCGTCATCCGGACAAGGAAGTCCGGATTGCACTGGTCGGAAAATATACCGCATTACACGATGCTTACATTTCCGTTGTGGAAGCTTTAAAGCACGGTGGTATTCCAGAGCATGCAACCATCGACATTAAATGGGTAGACTCCGAAGAATTAAATGTAGACAATGTAGATGAGGTGCTGGGTGATGTAAACGGTATCCTTGTTCCCGGCGGATTCGGTCTGCGCGGTGTCGAGGGAATGATCCTTGCCGCAAAGTACGCACGCGAGCATCAGATTCCGTACCTTGGTCTCTGCCTCGGCATGCAGGTATCCATCATTGAATTTGCACGTCACGTATGCGGATTCAACGATGCACACAGTATCGAACTTGACCCGAACACAACACATCCGGTCATTGCACTGATGCCGGATCAGGACGGTGTAGAAGATATCGGCGGTACCTTAAGACTCGGCGCTTATCCTTGTGTACTGGACAAGGATTCCAAAGCATATGAAGTATACGGAACCACTGAGATTTCCGAGCGTCATCGTCATCGTTATGAAGTAAACAATGATTATCGTGCCACTCTCACCGAGCATGGCATGAAACTTTGCGGAACTTCTCCGGACGGAAGAATTGTAGAAATGATCGAACTCCCGGATCACCCATGGTTTATTGCCACACAGGCACATCCGGAATTAAAATCCAGACCAAACCGTCCACATCCACTGTTCCGTGGTTTTGTGGAAGCAGCAACCAAGTGTAAACGATAATGTAATTCCCGGCGGTTTTTCCGCCGGGTTTTCACTTTATTTGAAAGAGGAGAACTGTCATGCCCAAATCTGTGAATCAAAAACAAAAGCTGTTATTCCTTCTGGATTATCTGCGTCAGAACACGGATGAAACCCATACCGTCACTACCCCACAGATCATCGACCATCTCGCGGCAAACGGCATCCGGGCGGAGCGTAAAAGCATCTATAACGATATCCAGACGCTTTGTGATTATGGTTATGACATCATCCGGATAGAAGGCGCGCATGCCGGTTACCGCATAGCAGACCGCACATTTGAGCTGCCGGAAGTCAAACTGCTTGTTGACCTGGTACAGTCTTCCAAATTTATTACCACAAAGAAATCACGGCAGCTGATTGGCAAACTGGAACAGCTTGTCAGTAAAAACGATGCGAAAAAACTACAGCGTCAGGTTGTCGTTGCAGACCGCAACAAAACCAGCAATGAAAAAATCTATTACAGCGTGGATGTCATCCATTCTGCCATTGCAGAAAACCGGCAGATCCGTTTCCACTACTTCGACTGGAATGTCAGAAAAGAAATGCAGCTGCGCAAAGACGGCAGATTCTATCAGGTCAGCCCCTGGCTTCTTACCTGGGATGACGAAAACTATTATCTTGTTGCCTATGACGCGGATGCCGGGAAAATGAAACATTACCGTGTCGACAAGATGCTTGATCTCTCCGCTGTGAATCAGGCGCGGTGCGGACGGACCGATTACGAACAGATGGATATCGCCTCTTATTCCCGCAAAAATTTCGGCATGTTTGCCGGGGAAGAGACAACCGTACAGCTTCTGTGCGATACTTCCATGACCGGTGTCATCATTGACCGCTTTGGTGCCGGTGTAGCCATGCGCCCCTACGACGAAACCCACATTCTCGCGCGGGCACAGGTCGCTGTCAGTCCACAGTTTTTCGGCTGGCTTACCGGCTTATCCACACATATCCGTGTGATTTCCCCGGATTCCGTTGTCAATGAATACCAAATTTTTCTGCAGGAAATCCTGCGCAGTTATACCGATATGCAATAATCGTTTCCAAAGGAGGAATATACTATGAATTTACCGAAAGATCCTGTCATGCTTCTGTCTGTTATCAACACACAGCTGCGTGATCATTACCCGACACTTACCGAACTTGCTGCCGCATATATGACAGATGCAGATGCAATTACAGAAACCCTTGCAGCCATCAATTATCATTACGATGAGGGGCAGAATCAGTTTATTTAACAGGCAATCGCCTGATTCACTTCATAAAAGGAGGGGAACTTTTGTATGGCCAGTTGTGATTTTTGTGCATACAATGAATATGATGAAGAGGACGAAGCATACTACTGCTCCGTCAATATGGATGAAGACGATATGGCTCGTTTTGTCCAGAGTAATTACAAGGAATGTCCCTTTTATCGTTCCGGGGACGAATACAAAGTTGTACGGCACCAGATGTAATCTGGTGCCGTTTTCATTAAACACTAATTATATTATGTTTCTGCCCACACATCCATGGATTTCTTTCCATGCTTTCTCCCCCAGAGATACAACAGCACGCAGGCAGCCAGAAGTACAATATCGGCAAAACCGTTCCCTCAATGCCAAAACCAACATTATATGCAAAACTGTCTCTTGCTGTCGCTGCATTCAGTTTAAATACCGAATACGGTACGTTGATTCCGCTGTTTGGCAGCCCAAAGAGAATGTTCTGTGTGAAATTCCACGCAGTATGTACGGCAAATGCGCACCAGAGACTGTCCATGTAATATACCATGAGAGAAAACAAAATTCCCACAAGGAAAATATTCAGGACAGAAAGAATCGTGACCCCATGATTTGCCAAATGCAATAATGCAAACAACAGCGAATTTCCGACAATTGCAACAACCGGATTTTTATAACTTCTGCGCAGTTTCTGGTATAAAAATCCTCTGCACAGCAGTTCCTCCGCAGAAGACTGAATAAACACAGTTAAAAACACAACCACAAACCACAGCGGATGAATTGCATCGTAAGTCAATGCGATATCGTGGTGCAGCCATGCCACAAGAATACAGACGCCATTTAATGCAAATCCCAACCCCAGCCCGAACAACAGGTATTTTCCGTTATTTCCCTGCGGTTTTGTTCCAACCGCCTGCAGGATCGGACGGTTTCTCTTTTGATCAGAATCCAGAACAGTGCCACTGCCCAGATTCCCAAAAAGATCACATACATCAACGCCGTATTCAAAAATGCGGATTTCTGCAGCTGTGGATGCGCCACAATGGCAATCCCTACCGGAATTCCAAGAATAAAACTTCCCAGAAATTGTCCTAAAACCATAAGAATTACCGTTTCAAGGTAAAGCATCGGAAGCGTATCAACAATTTTGTTTTTCAGCAATTTTTTCTTTTCCATTTGACTGAAACTCCTTTTCTTTTATCTGTTTCTTATTATATCTTTGTACGCTTAATGTTTTACCTGTTGTACCTTAACGCTTCCTTAAACTGCCATTTAACGGAGCTGGAAGCCTGTTGTTTTCTTAAAAGGGAGTGGAAAATACCATTGTGGTACCTGTGCCAATAAAATTCATGCAAAAGATACCATCGCGGTATCTATACACTGAAAATTTAACATTTAGATACCGGAAAGTCTCTATGAATCAAAAATTGCTTCTCCAGATACCACTTTTTCAAAAAAGCGGTATCTGAAGAAGCAATTTTTACTATATAGGTGACATTTCCTGATTTCAAGCATTAAAATTTTAAGAAAACGTCACCTAAGACTTTAATTTTTCATTTATAGATACCAGAGTTATCATCGAATCATTTTTACATATAGTTTTACTAATCCACAGAATTTGACGCGTGTACTGTTTTGTGAAGGTCTTTTCTGCAAGTTGCTCCGGAGTTCCATCATGTAACGATAATGGCACAATTCAGTAGAATTGTTAAAATTTTCCTGAAATTAATGCCGGAGCTAACTTGCAGAAAAACCGAGCAAAAGCATGTACACCGCAAATTCGTCGCATCAAGAAACCTTATATCTAGAACATTTCCCGTAAATGTTAATTTTTATTGGTATCTTTATTTCGATATACCAATTTTGCCTGCCGGTTGATCAGACGTCCGATCAATTCTACAGACTCATCAATTCCGTAGCATGCACTGTTGATACACAGATCATAATTGATCGCATCACCCCAGCGCTTACCGGTAAAGGAATGATAATAATCCTGGTGCTTATGATCCATCTTGCGCACCAGATTAATGGCCTGTTTCAAATCCAGATTTTTCAGTTCCATCATACGGCGCACACGGATCGCAAACGGTGCCGTAATATAGATGCTGATATGCGGAATATGCTGTCCGGTCAGTACGACATCCGCAGCACGTCCCATAACAATCATATCTTCCTCTTTTGCCAGCTCACAGATTAAGGCACTCTGCCGGAAGAAAGATGCGTCTTTCTTTGACAGACCATGATAACGCTTAAAATCGCTGACTTTTGCCGCATCTGCCCCGAATTCTTTTGCATCTCTGCGATCTAGAATCTGATTCAATACCGATTCATCATAATAATTGATATGCAGTGCTTCCGCCAGTGCAAATCCAATATCAGTACCTGCACTTCCATGGGAACGGCTGATACAAATTACCAGATGATCCTTCTCAGAAAACTTCTTGCTCAGAATCGAAGAATTCATATCTGCCAGATCTTTATCCACAATATCTACCGAGCCAAAGCTCATCGGCAGATTTGCTATTTCTTCCAGAATATCATTATATTCAACCAAAAGGTCATGGCGTGCTTCTTTATTCCGGATACTTCTCGCCATGTTTCCGATCAGAGCCAGTTCACTTCGAAGCAAATGCCCTGTGGATTGGAAACAATAAGCATGGTCAGGTCATCCAGCACACGCGCTTTTTCTCCGGTAAATGTCTTTCCGAGTCCAGAACCGGAAGTCTTGTACACCTTTTCATCCAGTTCATAGATGCGGTTCGCCAGCTTTCTGCATTGTTCTTTGTTGTCCATAGCCTTCTACCTCCTATAAAAAAAGAATACCAGTGTATCAATGATAAATACCGGAATCAAAAACTTCAGGGAACATAACATATAACCAAAGAATGACGGCATCTTGATACCGTTTTCATCCGAGATGGATTTTACCATAAAGTTCGGTGCATTTCCGATGTATGTGTTGGCTCCCATAAATACCGCACCACAGGAGATTGCCATAAGCATCTTGACCGCAACGGTTCCCACGGTTGTGGCAATACCACTGGTTGCGCCCAGTGTTCCTGCCGTTGTAAGGAATACCAGATAGGTTGGTGTATTGTCCAGGAAACTGGAAAGTGCACCGGTCGCCCAGAACATCTCTAAAGGTTTTGTCAGTCCCAGTTCCGCACCTTTGCTCTTTAAGATCATGAGTGCCGGCTGCATGGTAATAAAAATTCCGATAAACAGTACTGCAACTTCCTCAATGGCACCCCAGGTAAAGTGGTTCTTTGTGCGCACATCGGATTTCGTTGTCTTAAATGACAGAAACGCTGCAACCAGAATAATAATAATCTCGATCAGTGTCGGCACTGCCAGTCTTACGCTCCGGAAAATCGGAATACTGATAACGCTTCCGTCTGCATTCTGGAATGCTTTCATTCCCGGAAGAACGCCGCTTAATACAACACCTGCCACAATCATAACCATAAAAATAATGTTGTGCAGACCATTGACTTTAAAAGTAGTCGTTGGTCTGGAAATATCCGGACGCATGCCAAGTGCAATGTCTCTGCGGTATGCACGACGGTCGATAAAATAAAATACGGTCAGGAGAATTACCATATTAAATACCAGTACCGGGAACAGACGTAAACTCCAGGTAAACGGTACACCTCTCATAAATCCCATCAGAAGTGGCGGATCACCGATTGGTGTCAGACATCCACCCATATTGGAAATCAGGAAAATGAAGAAAACCATAATATGACTCTTATTTCTTCTCCAGGAATTCATCTGAATCATCGGCCGCACCAAAAGCATGCTGGCACCGGTTGTACCGATACAGCTTGAAAGCAGTGTTCCGATCGCCAGAAGTCCGGTAATAATCTCTGTATATTTTACACCTCAGCCCCCAAAAAAGTAACCGCTAATTCGTCAAATAATTAACAAAGTTCCAATCTCCATTTCACTTATTTTTGTATATTTTCTCCATATAAAGAAAGCCTGCATCCACACGGTGTATTTTATTTCACAGGCAGCATTTTGTCACAAAATGAAGAGAAGCCTCTCCGTTCCCGGATCGGCTTCTCTTCGAGGAGTTTAGTTATGAAAATGTTTATTAAATAAAAAGGGAATAATGTAAAGGGATTTCCGTTTACATTGTCTAGTATATGCAAAAAATGTGTCCATATTATGTCCACTTCAAAAACAAATTCTAAAATCATATTCCAAAAATTTTCGAGTCATTTTATATATTTAACACTTTCTTACATAATTCGATCTTGCTGTCATCGGTCAGACTGTTTTCAAATACCACCTGTCCACGTTTCTGCCGGCCGCAAAGCAGATCTTTCTCCTGCAGTCTTCTTTTCATCTCGCGTGCGGTTCCCTCGCCTCCGTCAAAAATTTTCACATTCTCCCCCAACACCTGCTGAATCTGTTTTCTGACAAACGGATAATGTGTGCAGCCGAGTACCGCTGCAGCCACCTGGTTTTCCCGGTAAGAATAAAGCAGATCTTCCAGATATTTATAAAGATCCTCTCCGTCGAGATCTCCCCGCTCAATAAAATCCATCAGCCCCGGACACGGCAACGGAAGAATTTGTGCTTTCTCTTTGTAGCGCTCCATCAGCACATGAAACTTTTCTTCATGAATTGTCATCGGGGTTGCCATCACAAGGACTTTGGGATGTTCCATGCAAAGTGCCGCCGGTTTCAGTGCCGGTTCAATCCCGACAATCGGAATATACGGATACATCTCGCGCAGTTTCCGGACAGCAGCACTGGTGGCTGTATTGCAGGCAACCACAAGACCTTTTGCCCCCTGGTCAAACAGCTTTCGTGCACATCCGATCGTCAGGTCCCGCACTTTTTCTTTTTCTTTTGTTCCGTATGGTGCATTTTTAGAGTCACCGAAATAAATAAAATCTTCCTCCGGCATAATCCGGATCAGTTCCCGCAGGACACTGATTCCTCCCACTCCGGAGTCAAATACCGCAATTGGGTTTTCTCTTTGTAATTGATATTCCACAGATCTGTTATCCTTTCTTAATTGAAAAAACATGGTTCAGTTGTTATAATAGTAACTAGTAAATAGCAATGGAGAGTGACAACTATGCTGACTGAAAAAATATTTCCGATAAATATAAATACTGTGAATTTTGCGGACGCACGCTTCCAAAACATTATGAAGGAACGCTATGTCCCACTTGTCAGGAAGCACAGCTTTTCCGGAATGTGCGGGATTATATCCGCGCCAACACTGTAAATGAATATGAAGTTGCAGAACATTTCCATATTCCTCTCCGGCAGATCAAAGAGTGGATTCGGGAAGGCCGGATCGAATATCATGAGGTCAACACAGCTTCCACTATCTCCGGCATGCACTGCCAGCGCTGTGGTGCTCCGGTTTCTTTCGGTACCCTGTGTCCGAATTGTCTGAAACTGATGAACACACAGGGCAGATCCGTTGCCCCTGCCATTTCACCGGATTCACGCATGCACTATCTCGATACCCCTTCTGACAAAACGAAATAAGAACTATCCACTCACAGGAAAGGGATGCCGGATTTCGGCACCCCTTTTTCTTACGCCTGTGTACTTCTGCGAATTACTTTTTGTCTGTATTTAAACTCCACTGCTTCCAGATATTTATCATCCGGTTCAAATTTGATCAGCAGTGTCTCGCCTTCCTTTTTCAGAACCATATCATAATATGCAGTATCTTTGTCATGAGAGGTATAATCAATCACCTTGACACCCTCTCTCTCGTATTGTGATACACTGCGATCTCCAGCCGGCGCAATCTGAATTACATCATCCATCGTATAACTTCCCAGTGACTTTCTGCGGTTCTTGTTTAAAACTTTTGCGAAGCGGACTTCCCCGTCAAAATAAGAATACTCAAACTCCTTGGAGTTTCCCATCAGAACAAACCAGACAATTCCGCATACCAGTGCAACCGGTAATGTAATGCCACTGGTCAGACATGCTGCAAGCAGACTCACTACTGCAAGTACAAGCATCAATGTCCCCACTACTTTTGCAACCACGGTCTTCCGGACCGGTACTAATACATATACTTCCAATCTTCTATCTCTCCTTCATTTGTAGTAATGTTAATTATACTCCATCCCACACTTTTTTTTCCACTAAAGAATATTTTTTCATAAATACAGTAGATTTTTTGTTCCCCAGCCCTTACAATAAGAGATATTATTTTTCGTTTATTTTCGGAGGTGCATATGATACATATTCCAACAGAAAAACTTGCAGATTTTGAAAAAAACATCCGCCGTGAATGGACCATGACCAATGGAATCGGCGGATACGCGGGAGGCTCCATCATCGGTGCCTGCAACCGGACACATCAGGGATATCTGATTGCCAGTCTGCATCCCCGGTCGAGCGCTATCTGGTATTTTCCAAAACCAATGAAAAACTGACACAGGGAACCCATGTTTACAATCTGGAAACTTCCCAGCATGCCGGGAAAGGACATTCTCCCATCCGCACGCAAGGACAGCGTTTTTTAACGGATTTCTCCTGTGACGGAACTGTCTGCTTTTCCTATTCCGCCGGCAATATCCGTATGGACAAACAGCTGGGCCTGCTGCGGGAATCAAACACAGTTGCGATCTCCTATACGATTACAAACCAGGGAGAGGAAGCCGGACTTTCCATCACCCCGCTTATGAATTTCCGGGAGCACAGTGCATCGTCTGCCGTTTCTGACCTGCAGTTTACCTGTGAGCCAAACACAGTGGGCGGTTTTACTCTGATCCCGGCTGCTGCACCCGGACTCTGCATCGAGCTTTCCTGCAGTGCCGGCAGACTTTTTCCACGTGAAAACCAATACGACGTGGATATGCAGTACCAGACGGAAGTAGACAACGAAACGGCGGGACTGGATACACATTTTTGCCCATATGATCTGCGTTTTACACTTCCGGCACACAGCAGTACAGAGATTTCCCTGCTTTGCACCGTCCACCCGGTACAGGACACCCCTGTGCTTTCCCGCCCGCAGGCAGATACCGCAGCAATCGAAATCGCACACGTACAGGAATATTATGATTCCTTAAAACAACAGGCGGGATATGGCGATGATGCTTTTGCCAATACACTTGTCGTGGCAGCAGACCAGTTTCTTGCCCGGCGCGATTCCACCGGACTTATGACAATCCTTGCAGGTTCCGTGGTTTACCGACTGGGGCAGAGATACCATGATCGCTTTTTCCGGGCTGACACTGGCCACCCGGCGGTTTTCGGATGCCCGGGAAATTCTTTTGACCTTTGCGCAGTATGTCCATCACGGCATGGTCCCCGAATATGTTTCCGGATGACGGGCAGGATACTCTCTATAACACTGCAGATGCCTCTCTGTGGTATTTTTATGCCGTGGACGCATATTTGAAGGTTACCGGACAACCATCGGATTATGACTATATACAGCGGCGTATTTACCCCGTTCTGCGTGAAATTATTCATGCCTATGCACACGGCACGGATTTTTCCATCTATATGGATGATGACGCCCTCATCCATGCCGGAAGCGGATTGAACCAGGTAACCTGGATGGATGTCCGTGTCGGTGACTGGGTAGCTACCCCGCGTCACGGAAAACCGGTAGAAATCAATGCACTGTGGTACAATGCGCTGTGCGTGACTGCGGAACTGGCAGAACATTTCAAAGAAGATTCCTCCGTTTACCGCAAGCTTGCCACTCGTGTATCTGCTTCCTTCCGAAAAGAATTCTGGAACGAAAAAGACGGATGTCTCTATGACGTTATTGAAGAAAACGGCAAAGATGCAAGCATCCGCCCCAACCAGATCTATGCCGTCAGCCTTCCACATACCATGCTCACGGCCAAACAGGCTCTGCAGGTGGTAAATACCGTAGAGGAAAAGCTGCTTGCCGGCCCCGGCATACGCTCCCTCTCTCCGGAACACAAAGACTATCACGGGATCTACTGTGGCTCTCTTCCGAAAAGAGATGCCGCTTACCATCAGGGAACCGCATGGGGATTTCTGATGGGTGGCTTTCTGACCGCTTACATGAAAGTCCACCACCACTCTCCGGAAGCAAAAAAACAGGCAATGGCATATCTTGCACCGGTACAGACCCACCTTTTGGAAGAGGGCTGCATTGGTTCTATTTCCGAAATTTTTGACGGTGATGCCCCGCATACCTGCCGTGGTTGCTATGCCCAGGCATGGAGCGTTGGAGAAATTCTGCGCTGCTACACACAGGATATTCAAAAAAAATCAAAAATAATGATTTTTTCTTGACAAGAAGATCTCACTCGGATATAATACTAAATGTTCCGCGTGAGATTTTCAATTAAGAAATCCACTGCAATGCCTAGTTAGCTCAGTTGGTAGAGCAGAGGACTGAAAATCCTCGTGTCTCTGGTTCGATTCCGGAACTAGGCACTATATGCGGGTGTAGTTCAATGGTAGAACACCAGCCTTCCAAGCTGGATACGTGGGTTCGATTCCCATCACCCGCTCTTTTAAAGAAACTGTTTATCCGGTTTCTTTTTTATACTCTTTTTATGAATATCCTGTCTCATACCACGTAAAAGGACGGCTGCATCTGCAGTCGTCCTTTATATCATGTATGGGTAATAAAACTCGCTTAGAAGAGATCTACACTTCCGAAGAACTTGTCATTGATTACATAATATGCCTTGTACTCTTCCGGCTTTACATAAATATTTAATGTCTTAATGCATCCGGCACGATGTCCCTCAGCTACAAACTGTTTCTTTACCTTATCCTCAAGTTCTCCAAGATTTGCAGCATTCTGCTGATACTGAACAATGATTTCGGTCTTTGCCGGCTGTTTTTCTTTCTTTGCCTTTGTAGCAGCCTTTGCTTTCGTTGCAGCTTTCTTCACAACAGGTTCTGCCTTCTCAACAACAGCCTTTGTTGTTGCCTTTGCAACTTCTTTTGCCTTCTCTTCTACAACTTCTGCTTTCTTTGCTGCTGCCTCAGCAACATCCCCGACTTTTGATTCTACCTTTTTTTGTAGCATCCTTAACCGCATTTTTAACTTCTGTCTTTCCCTCTGGTGTCTTCATCAGCTTCACGTCAGAAACTGCTTTGTTTAACTTCTTCTCCTGCATAACGATTCCTCCTAACCAGAATTATTCACATACTAAAAATTTTTCAATTGCATCAAGCGCTGCTTCTTCATCGGCACCCTCCGTCACAATATCAACCGACATTCCATCGGATGGATTAAACGCCATAATTCCCATGATGCTTTTTGCATTGATTTTGCGATTGTCACTCTCCAATATAATATCGCTGTCGAACTGACATGCTACCTGAACAAGTTCTGCGATTGGATTGTCGTGTCCTTCTGACACATTAGAAACGATCACATTTTTTCTTACTCATACGCTCTCCCTTTCCAAAACTGTATAACATATTCTCAAATATATCTCACTTATCCAGGAATTGCAATATATTAACTTTATTTCTGTTAAATCTTCACGAATCATCCATAAAACCTTGTCCTTAATTGTTCATTTTTACAATGAAAATTAACGGTCAAATAAGTAAAGAAAATGTATCCTGCTTTCCGGAACCAGTCATCCGCATCTTTATAACTTTTTGACCTCGTGGAATGGGTCTGCGGATCATAATAATAAATGCTTCCAGAGGTATATCCCGTCACTAATACGGCACTGTCTGTTCCGGTCATTGCAAATACCGGGCTGCCCTTGCTGACATAAAACAGAATCTCCTCTACTGTGCAGCCGGATATATCAAGAACAACAGAATCTTTTAATGTATTTTCAATCGCACTTTTCGGGGTTCCTCCATTGTCAATCAGTTCTTTTACACTGAGCCCGTTTCCTCTGTAATTAAGCATGGCACTGACCGCCTGAACCACGGATGATGAACTCTTATCCGCATCGTTTACTTTCAGGCTGCTAAATGCCGTCTGTGCCGATTTACGCGCACGCATCCATACATACTGCTGCTTGGAATCCACCACAACTCCCATATGATTATTAGCGCAGACGATGGCATCCGCGATCTCATCGGTTGCAAACAGCACATCACCTTTTTGTACACATAAAAGTATTCCTGCGACTCCTTATTTTTCACGGAAACATCACGCGGATTTTCGAGTAAAACAGATTTGGAAGCCAGCATTTTAATTTTGGATGCATCTGCCCCATTTTTCATCATAAGCTGGTACTGTGTTTCCTTGCGATCTGTCACGGTTGATCCCACGGTAACTTTTTCTTCCGTGTCTCCCTCACGGTTCATGATCGCATCGGTTCCTGCAGCCACATAATGTCCGCCGGACTTTTGATCAGATGAATGGTAATTGTATAATCCTCCACCGAAATGGAACCGATACTTCCCTGGACGGTTTATACGTCTTTAAGATACTGTGTGAATTTTCGGAAGTATCCATGATGGTTAAATTTTTCATCGGGAAAACCGTATTTCCCGCTGCTGCAACCATCACCGTATCTTTCTTTGCTGCTCCGTAAATAAAATCTTCATCGATAAACCCAAGCGGAAGAATATACGCTCCCTTTTTTGCCTTGATATCATAGACAGAAGCATTTTTCAAATTCATCAGGTGAATCACATCGCTTTTGTATTCTTTGTCGCTGTCTACCCACGCAAAATACTGATTCGATTCCGACACTTTATAACAGCTTTCTTTCAGATCTTTCACAAGCACTTCCGGAGTCCGCTTGTCCGTATCTATACTGTAAAGTTTCTGATCCATGATCAGGTAAAATGTCCCCTTTTCGTTCACATACATTAACTGCCCCATCTGTGCTTTGAGTATTTCATAGGAAACATCCGACGGGATAAAAATTTCTTCCTCTATAGTGTGTACCAGACCATCATAATGATATACTGCCGTGCCCACTTCGCCTTCATGATCCCCACGGTTCATATATCCATATACAACAAAATCAATACTTCCCGCTTCATCCACACGGGCAATTTTGATATCATGCTGATCCCAGTTATCCCTCGCATTGATCCCCTCTGCCCCAAGGAAACTGAATACCTGTACAATCTTATTATTTACACGGTCAAAGCACCAGAGTTCTCCCTGCTGTACAAACGCGATCACATCTCCGGTCTCACTTACAGCATATTCAATGTTTTTGTCACGTATGCCAAGTTGGATCTGATTATTATCTGTAATAAACCGGTTTTCCCCACGAAAAATCTGATTTAAAGTACGCTCAAAATTTAAGACATACATACGGGATTCCGTCATACGCAGACGATAATATTCTTCCACATTATAATACTCGGTTTCCCCACCGGTTCCTTTGGTGGTCACCACATACCGGAGTGTGATCACATCATAGGAATCATTGATTTCCTTGAAAGATGCCTCGAGTTCTCCCATCTGCTCCGGTTTTAAATCTGCCCAGGTAATCTGGTTTAAGGTACGGCTTAAATCCACATAATTGAGTGTACTGGTATCGCCTGTTGCCGCATCCATATATTTCGGAATAAATTTATTTGCATCATCCCGGAATGTATATTCATGAAACTGCAGTGCAAAATCCATACATGCCTGGGTATCATCGTTTTGTGTCTGCATCAGCCGGGTGTAATACCGGATCTTATTTTTTCCTGAAGCAAGAATAACAATCAGTTCATATTCTTCCCCTTTTCCGAGAATATTCTGGATTTTCAGGTTTGCAGAGATTTCATTATTTTTTCTTTGATCTCCTGTGCATTTCCCTTTGCAACCAGCCGGGAATCATCAAGACTCCGGATTTCATAAGCAATGCCTCTGATTTTTTGTCCATATGTATTAATTTTCAGCGGAAGCAGTCGTGTATGGTCTACCGGCACAATTCCATCCCGCATCTTTGTAATATTCATTTCCGATACGTATCCGTGCAGCTGTGCCACGCTGTTATTTCCTTCATAAAACTGGACGATGGGAAGGGTTGCCTCCTTCATCGCCGTTGTCATATCTTTATTATCCTGATTGGTTATGATACTGAAAACAATCAGTGCTGCCAGAAAAAAGCCCTGACAGCACCACTGGTTTAATTACTTTCCTGTTCATTTATCTTTTCCTTCTTACTATGGCTGTAATTTCTGCCGTTACATCCATCTCCTGCATCTGCGATGCCGGCAGCGCCGTTTGCACATTTCCGCACCAAACAGCACACCGATCATACTGCAAAGCCACGGATTCCCACATTCCCGTTCCTGTGTTGTCATAGTTTCTCCGGCGATAGAAGCCGGAACCATTTTGAAATACGATGCCGCCTGCATGTTTCCTTCGATCCGGTTCTCTTTCTTTTTCTGCACTTCGGACAGCTTCCGGTAAATTCCATCAATTTCCATCTGTATCATCAGGCGGTCCGGTTCCTCATCGTAGATGCGGCTTCCCTCATATTCCAGCTGGTCAAGCCTCTGTTCCACCAGCTCCATGATCTCTTTTGTCTCTGCCGGATAGTACTGTTTCATTCGTTCCATATCTTTTTCATATTCCATCTCTGTCAGGTACATACTCTGCATCGGATATGTCATATAAAACGGAATCTTTGGGTAAAAATCGTTTGAATAATCCACTTGCATGCTCCATCCTGTCATCATTATAGACTATGCCATGCAACGGTTTTTTGTTCTTATTTTCCTACTATTTTTAAGCATATCTGCTCGTATTCCGGATAATTTTTGTGCCGCATTTCCGTTTCCAGTACTCCCTGTGCATTCTTATGGAAATGATATAAATTATACACACCCTTACGGTAGGCATAGTCCTCGCCATTATCCTGAAAATGATCGTAAGAAGCCTCTCCCGGAGTTGTCAGCAGATACAGCGTACGGTACGGCTTTTCTCCAACATACGCCATTTTTCATACATCGGGATCATCGTTCCTTCTTTCAGATACATCGGGCACAAATCAATCGGTGCATCCGCAGGAAATACTTTCCTCCGGTAATTTTCTCTCCGGTCCAGTAATCATACCACTCCCCTTCCGGCAGATACACCATTTTCTTCGTGGCTCCCTGCTCCAATACCGGGGCAACGAGGAGATTTTCTCCTACCAGGAACTCCCCATTGAGGTTATAGGTTTCCGGGTCCCTTTTGGATAATGCAGAACCAGAGGACGCATAACCGGAAGTCCGGTCTGTTCTCCCTGATAAAACAGATCATACAGATACGGAAGGAAACGATAACGCATCTTTACATATTTTCGATAGATTCCCACCACCTGATCATCAAACTGCCACGGCTCCTGTCTGCGTGTTCCCTGACAGGAATGATTTCGAAACAGCGGAGAAAATACGGCAGCCTCGATCCACCGGGTCAGAAGTTCCGGGGTCGTATCCGCACCGAATCCGCCAATGTCGGTTCCGGCAAACGCAAATCCACTCATACCGAGATTACACAGCTGCGGCACCATCATCTGCAGATGCGACCACAGACTCTGATTATCTCCGGTACACAGTCGCATATTTCTGTGTTCCTGCATACGCTGCACGTGTGATAACAAACGGACGCTTATCGGAAAGTTTCTGCAGTCCCTCAAAGGTCGCACGGCTCATATAATGTCCATATACATTGTGCATTTCCGCATGATTTGTCGTACGCTCCTCATCATGAAATACAACATCCTGCGGCAGCTCGCCACGGAAACTTGCCGGCTCATTCATATCATTCCATCCATACACCGTCCACACCGATGTCGACCAGAAACTTATGGTGTTTTCCCCACCAGTCGCGTACTTTGCGGCGTCCACAATCCGGATAATTTGCATCTCCCGGCCAAACCTCATTGACATAGGTAGTTCCCTGTGTATCGGTCGCAAAATATCCGTTCTCTTCGCCTTCTTTACACATAAAATAGTCCGGATCGACTTTGGTTCCCGGATCAATGATCGTTACCGTTTTAAAGCCCTGTTTTTTTATTTCCGCAATCAGATCCCCAGGTTTTCCGTACTTTGCATCATTCCATGTAAACACACGATACCCATCCATATAATCAATGTCAAAATGAATGGCATCACACGGAATATCCAGATCACGGAAATGTTCTGCCACATCACGGATATCTTCTGCGCACTGATAGCCCCAGCGGCTCTGCTGGTATCCAAGCGTCCATCGCTGCGGCAGCGGTGTCCGCCCGGTCAGATATGTATATTCTTCAATCAGATCCGTCAGTTTTTCTCCACCCAGGAAGTACAGATCCAGATTGCCATCATCCGCGCCGTAAAAATAATATTCCGGATTTTCTTTGCCCAGATTGAGATAGCTGTGAAACGTATTATCAAAAAACATGCCATATACGTCATTCTTTTTCTTGCAGAAGAGCACCGGAATCGACTTGTACAGCGCATGATAGTCCTCATTGTGTGCCTGTGGAATATCGGAATTCCAGTTCTCATACTCATAATTTTTTTTTATTCAGGAATCCGGTCTTATCACCCAGACCGTAAAAATCATCCCCCTCGTCCAGATCAAACATCATCTGTACCGGATAATCATGTGCGCCCAGATTCGACGTATCATGCCCTTCCGACTCCAGAATCTGTTTCATCTGCTCACTGACTTCCCCGCAAACACTTCTGCCCTGCCGGTGTGTCCGGACAAGCGGAGTCCCGTCCGGTCTCGTAATCACCATTTCCAGATTTTCTCCAAACTGCATCCGGATCTTATCGGTTGCAATTACCAGATCTTCTCCTTTTTGCTCTGCCGTCAGTTCTGTCGCAACCGCCTTGTCTCCATCAATGGCCTTAGAATAATGTTCCTTTGTTCTGTAAGGCACAAAAATATTGACAATATCATCCCTTATGGCTTTCACCACCAGTTGTTGCTGTTCATACTTCACACAAATCTCATTTCCATCCTGTCGGAAGGCCATAATTTTTCCTGCTGTACTCATTGTTTCCCCTTTCCGTTACTCTGTTTCCTGCGTTGTTGTATCCGGTTCCTGATCGGTAACATAGTCTGAACTGACATATCCTTTTTGTCCGTTATATTCTGCCTGCACCCATCCGTTTTCTTCTCCCAGCAGTGTCAGCTTCGTTCCCGTCACGAGAACGGTAAGAATTTCACTGTCTGTATTCGGCTCTGCACGGAAATTTACGCCATCCGTGCTTGTCCATACACTCTGTCCGTCTTCGTCCAGCGGCTGTTCCGTTACCGGTGGCAGATTGCTGTTGTCTGCCGGCGGTGCATTATTTGTGATTTCCGTTTCCGGTGTCTGGTTTTTCCCTGCATTCCGCCCATGAAGCCATACGATAAGTGATATAATTCCTGCAAGCAGTGCTGCGCAGATTATGGCAAAAATAATTCTGGCAATAATGACGTCTTTTCTGTGACTTGCTTTCATGATCGTTGTCCCTCCCCTTCATCTTCTGTACATATAATTGTGGTTTTCCCTGGATCTACCTTGTCTTTTTCCAAAATCAGTTTTCCAATCTTATCCGCCCGGATGATTCCGCCGGAAGGATTGAGCACACTGTCCACGGTATTTACAATCTGTGCATCCACCGTGGAATACTCAAATGCCAGTGTCGTATTAATCAATTTACAGTTCACCATTTTCAGATTTTCTATATAACACATGCCCTGCAGGCTCTCAATCGTACAGTTGACAAGTGTAAGATTTCTGGCATTCCATCCCAGATATTCTCCCGAAATAAAACTGTCATACACAGTAACATGATTGCTGTTCCAGAATGCATCTTTGGAAAGCATGCGTGCATGATGGATCTCCATGTTTTCCACACCATCAAATGAATAATTTCCAACCAATTCAAAATGATCCAGCTGCATATTTTTACAATTCATGGCAAAATAATCCCCGTGTGCCTGCACATAGGACAGGTTTACATCGGTACAGTTCCAGAGGGTTTCCTCTGCATTCGGGAAATTTACATTTGTCAGGGTTTACTCCCCTGCAACGGCGGAAATTTTTTGGTGCTTCTACAATGGAATCTCTTACCGAAATATCATCGGTATACCATACCCCAGCCCGCGCCATGTCAAACCAGGTACATTCCTTTACATCGACATGTTTGCAATACCAGAGCGGATATTTCCACCGGAACAGACAATTATCCAGATAAAGACTGCTGCTCTCCTTCAACGGGGATTCCCCATCCTCAAACACACTGTCATATACCGCCAGATTTTCAGACTGAAACAGTGCGCGTTCTCCTGTTAATTTCTGTTGACGAAGCACCTGCCGTGCCGTGTCAAATTTATCGTTACTCATTTTTTATTCCTTCTTTTTCAGCTTGTAATGATTGGGTCTACTGGTTATTTTACCACGAGATCACCGGAACATTCAAGTATGCTACTCTAACAAAAGCTCCTCGACCGTGACAAACGAATATCCCTGTTTCTGCAAGGTATCTATGACCGTAAATGCCGCCTGTACAGATGACGCCGAAGCATCGTGAAGCAGAATAATGTCCCCCGGCTTAGTATCCTTTAGAACTCTCTGAACCACAGTATCCGCATCGGTCGTTGCCCAGTCCCGCGGGTCTACATTCCACAGTACTTCGATCAGATTTACCTGCGCATCCAGTTCCTTCTGCCAGCATCCGTAAGGTGGACGGATATATCCTGCATATTCTCCCGTCACATCATAAATCGCCTTCTGTGTTTTTTCAATCTGCTGCAAAGTGCATGCCGTGCCCACTTCCTTAAAATTAACATGTTTATAAGAATGAACACCGATCAGATGTCCGTCATCATGCATCCGTCTGACGACATCCGGATACTGTTTTACCTCTTCTCCCAGCAGAAAAAAAGTGGCTTTTACACCACGTTTTTTCTAATCCATCCAGCAATTTCGGTGTATATTCCGGATTCGGTCTGTCATCAAAGGTAATTGCAACTGTTTTCATTTCTTTCTCCACTTTCTCCGGCTGCAGTGTCATTGTACTTACAACAGCCGCTGCGTTTCCAATGCTGTGTGACAGGAAAAGAAGCAGTGCATACCCCGCATATCTTTTCCATTGTTTTTTGTCTGTCATTTCATACCACACAAATTTCCTGCTTAGTATATCGTATGAATTTAATCATAAAAAATATGTTGTCCTTATTCTGAATCATAAGTTTCCCTGCTGATGCCCTCCCCGAGCATCATCCGTTCCTCATGCTGCATTTCTTTTTCCCGGATGGCGCGTTCATAACCGGTCAATGCTGCAAACGGAGAAACTGTGCGGCCTCGGTCTTCCGATGGCATCTGCGGATGCTTTTTCGAAACCGGATGCGGCAGATCTATGATGTCATCATAACGATGCGTATTTTCCAGCCGGTTCATGCCCGATGTCCTCCAATCTGTCCGTTGCGCTGCCGCCTGGTTGCCCCTTCTTTGAAATTGGTTCCTTTTAAAATGGCATTTTTCCCATAACGCTGCTTAATGGAAAGCATGGCTTTCTGCATCTGTTTTTCCTTCTGCAATGCCTGCTTTTGTGCCTTCTGTTCCTCGGTTTCTTCCGCAAAATCAAACAGGCTCATCTGCTCATACGTCTGTTCTTTTTGTGCCTCCTGCTCTGTCCGTACATGGCATGCCGTAACATAGATCCTGCGGATCAAAAGATCCGGATTTATAATTCTGTCATATAATTCCAGTGTTTTTTCTACTACCGTAATGGCAGAAGATGTATGATTTTGCAAATTTGCCGTCCCATGCGCATGCTTTGGAATCTTTCTTCCGTAACGATCCGTAGTCACTTCCCCGTGATATCTTTTTGCCCGCACCGGGTCTGTCAGATTTTCGATATCATAGCCAACCGTCAGCACTATCTGATCCGTCACGAGTCCATGCTCCACCAGATCCAGTACCAGCTGGTCTGTCATTTCCTGCACAACAATCCTTGCTTTATCTGCCGGGTACGGACACTGCAATACCTGTCCCGATCCGGAACTGTTCGCCTGCGGACGATACGCTTTGATCTGTGCAATCGTGCACGGTTCGTACCCCCAGGCATGATCAATCAAAAGTTCTGCATTCACACCAAACAGTTTGTAAAGCAGATCTTCACTATAATAATCTGTTTCTTTTCCGATGGAGCAGCGCGCCACATCTCCCATGGTATACATTCCGTTTTCTGCCAGTTTCTTCGCATATCCCGGTACGACACGCCAGAAATCCGTGATCGGCCGGTAGTCCCAAAGCAGTTTACGGTAACTTTTTTCATCCAGCTGGGCAATGCGCACACCGTTTTCATCCGCATCGATGTGCTTTGCCACAATATCCATTGCGATTTTGCACAGATACAGGTTGGTTCCGATCCCGGCAGTGGCCGTGATCCCAATGTGATCCTGCACATCCAGAATGATAGTCTGCGCCAGCTGATAAGCTGTCATTCCATAGGTTTTCAGATAATGTGTCACGTCCATAAACACTTCATCAATCGAATATACATGAATATCTTCCGGCGCCACATATTTCAGATATATATCATAGATCCGCGTACTGTATTCCACATAAAGTGCCATCCGCGGAGGTGCCGCAATATACGACAATTCCGGCTCACCGGTTTTTCGGCTGCGGTTTACCTGTTTTACTTTCTGAACCACTTCAAAAAGCCTGGCTCTTCCCGGAATCCCATATTTTTTCAGGGATGGAGAAACTGCCAGGCAGATGGTTTTTTCCGTGCGGCTTTCATCCGCCACCACCAGATTGGTGGTCAGCGGATCAAGTCCACGCTCCACACATTCTACGGATGCATAAAATGATTTCAGATCAATTGCGATATACTGCGGCATACCTTTCCTCTCCCCAAACAGACATTCGTGTATGCTCTCATTATATCAAAATCCGATAAGATTGCAACGCTATTTACATTCCGTCACAAACACTTCACATTTCTCTAAAATCAGCTTATTTTCAGCATTTGTTCGTTTTTTATTTGATAAAAGTACCTTTTTTGCCGGAACTTCCCAATCCAGTTCTATGGTATCTGTTCCAAAATTTGCCGCTACCAGAACCCGGCGCCCCTGCAGGATGCGGTAATATGCCATTACGTGATCTGCATTCTCATATGCCGGCTCAAATTTTCCATAAGTAAACAACTCCCGATATTCCCCAGATTTGCGCAATGCGATAAGTTTTCTGTAATAATGCAGAACCGAATCCGGCTGCCCTTCCTCTTTTTCCACATTGATCACCGGATAATTATCATTGACTTTCAGCCATGGAGTTCCCGAGGTAAAGCCCGCCTGCGGCGCATCCTTCCACTGCATCGGCGTCCGTGCATTGTCCCTGCTCATAACCGAACATACGGCAAGTGCTTCTGCATCCGAAAGTCCGGCCTCACGCGCCACCCTGTACTGGTCTTTGGTACTGATATCATCGAATTCATCCACACTGTTCCATCTGGCATTCTGCATGCCAATCTCCTGCCCCTGATAGATAAACGGAATTCCACGCAGCAGAACACTTACTGTACCAAGCATCTTTGCCCCGTCCGCATTTTGCGCATAATCCGGCAGAAAACGGGAAACGCCGCGCGGCTCATCGTGATTTTCAATGATATTTGCCTCGAACCCGACATTCTGTACCCGCATCTGGGAATCTGTGATTGCTTTTTCCACGCATCAAAAGAAATTGGTGGCGCATCGTACCATCCGTGTTCCCCGTCACTGAGCATATGAGCGCTGAAATCAAAAATTGTAGAAAAATGTCCATTTTCTCCAATAAAGTCCGGCAGGTCTTCCACCCCAATGTTAAATACTTCCCCTACCGTAAATGCATCCTTTTTAGCAAATGTATGATTCTTTAAATCTTCAAGCAGCTCATCGACACCTTCTACATTTTCGACCATACGCCAACTGCTTGCCAGTCCATCGTCACCATCCGGCTCCATATCCGGAAATGCCAGATCTTTTTTAATATTGATGATCGCATCAATCCGAAAACCTGCCAGTCCTTTGTCCAGCCACCAGTTGATCATCCGGTAGATTTCTTCCCTCAGTTTTGGATTTTCCCAGTTTAAATCCGGCTGCTCCTTTGCGAACATATGGAAATAATATTTGTCCGATCCCGGTACCGGCTCCCAGCAGTTTCCCCGAAATAAGAACGGTAATTGCTCGGTGGATTTCCATTCTTTCCCTTCCGGAAATAAAAATAATCGGCATACGGTCCGTCCGGATCCGCCAGTGCTTTCTGAAACCATTCATGCTTGTCGGAGCAGTGATTGACAACCAGATCCATAATCAGATACATATCTCTCTTTTTGGCCTCCGCAAGCAGTTCGTCGAATTCCTCCATCGTTCCGAATTCTTCAGCGATTGCATAATAGTCCGAAATATCATAGCCCTGATCCACAAACGGGGACTTATAGATTGGAGAAAGCCAGATAATGTCAACTCCCAGCTCCTTTAAATAGTCCAGTTTGGAAATAATGCCCCGCAGGTCACCGATCCCATCTCCGTTTGTATCGCAAAAACTCTTTGGATAAATCTGATATGCCACCTTGTCATGCCACCATTTTTTCTGCATGTCCATGTCCTCCTTCGCCTGTATCTCCATGTCCTTTGACAATTTGTTTCTGTAACATTATACTGTCATTATAGTTTGGAATTTCAAAATTATCTTGCATAATTCTTACTTTTTATAACACAATACTGCTCTCATAAGACAAAGGAGAATTTTCCATGAAACGGTTACAGACACTTGCCCTTGAACAGAAAGAAGATGCCCGTCACGGTGACGCGACCTTCCCCATACAGAAATATATCACTTCTTTAAAGCCGGATTATCCGGTCGTGACAACTCACTGGCACGAAGAGGCTGAATTTACACTCATCACCGAAGGAGATGCCAACTACCAGATCGACCTTACTTCCTACGCTGTGGAAAAAGACGATCTGATTTTTATCCCGCCTCTGCTGCTGCACTCGGTCTCCCGCGGACAGTCTGCGCTTTACCAGTCCGAAACCTATGTGTTTCACATGAACTTTCTCGGTGGAAATGCGACCGATATCTGCTCCACCCGTTATCTGATGCCACTGACCAATGAAGAACTGTCGGTTCCCTGTCTGATCCGTCCAACCCATCCGGCTTATGTATCTCTGCGCAAAATTTTTGCACAGATCAGTTCTCTTTTGCAAATCCGGTTGAGGGATACGAACTGGCCATTAAGGCATTACTGCTGCAGGTTATTTTCCTGCTCCTGCAGAACCGTGCTCCGGACGGGAAACGATCTGTCGACACCGAAAGCGCCTCTGAAAAATTAAAAACCGTTCTGGACTATATCCATCTGCACTATGCCGAGCCGCTTACGGTTGCCGGTCTCGCTGCCCAGTGCTATTTCAGCGAATATTACTTTATGCGTTTTTTCAAAAACACATGAACATGACCGTAGTGGAATACCTCAACAATCTTCGATTGGAAAAGTCTGTAGAACTGTTTGAACAGGGAAACACCTCCATTTTGGAAGTCTCTCTCGCCACAGGATTCCACAACCTTTCCTATTTTCATAAAGTTTTTAAACGGAAATTCCACATGACGCCCAGAGAATTTCTAAAAAACTATCATCTTTTAAAAGCCCGTCACAAAAAGCCCGATATTTAATGCTGTAACTACAATTGCAATTACCCAGAGAACCATTTTAAGTCCGGTACTGTTTGCATACTTTCCCATCACTTTTTGGACGAGGTAAGATAAATCTGCGTAAAAATAGTGATCGGAAGCTGTACTGCAAGAAGCATCTGGGAATAAATCAATCCCTGAAACGGAGACCGGATCAGCAGAATGATAAGCGCTGCCGGAATCATCGTAATCAAAACACCCTGTCTGGTTTCTTTCGTCGCAATATCATAAGGTTTATTAAAAATTCCGGAAAAATCGTTCCTCCCGCCATCCCTGCGGTAATACTTGAAGAAAGCCCGGCAAGTAAAAGGGCAATGGCAAAAATCACCGTTGCTTCATTTCCAAGCAGTGGTGTCAGCATATTTCCCGCAGTCGTCAGATCATCCACCTGGTTTTCCCCTCTCTGATAAAACGTCGCCGCCGCCATGAGAATCATGGCGCTGTTAATCGCCCATCCGATGATCATGGAAAACAGCGTATCCTTAAATTCAAATTTCAATTGTCTCTGAATCACCGCTTCTTCTTTCAGATTCCACTTCCGGCTCTGAATGATCTCCGAATGTAAAAACAGGTTGTGCGGCATGACAACCGCGCCAAGCACGCTCATGATAACCGGCATCGCATGCGATGGAAATACCGGTTTTACCCATCCTGTGGCGGCAGCTCCCCAGTCAATTTTCACCATACAGATTTCAACTAAAAAGCAAAAACCAATCAGAGAGACAAAAAGCATGATCAGTTTTTCGATCCTTTTATATGCATTGGTAAATTCACAGAACAAGACCACGACAAGGATCAGCATGCTGCCCACTTTAATCGGAATGTGGAACAGCATCTGCAGTGCAATGGCACCTCCTAAAATCTCTGCCATCGCAGTCGCAATGGCAGCGGCTACTGCCGTTACAAGAATCACATTCTTCAATGTCCTGTTTATGTAACGGCTTGCTGCCTCGGACAGACACAATCCCGTCACAATCCCCAGATGTGCTGCATTGTGCTGTAAAATAATCAGCATAATCGTTGAAAGTGTTACCATCCAGAGCAGGGTATATCCATATCCCGATCCGGCTGCAATATTGGATGCCCAGTTTCCCGGATCAATAAACCCGACTGTTACCAGCAGTCCGGGGCCGATAAACTTCAAAATATTTAAATTGTCTTTTTTTTTCTTTCCTGTTATTTTTATTCATACATCAGAAATCTTTTCTTTTCATACTATTCACGCAGTTAGTTTTAACTAACTGCATAATACACAAACATTGAACTTGTGTCAATGAAACGGCATTTTATTCCCGTTTTTTTATGCATAATTATTATTGACATGAGCACCAATATATCATAGTATTTATTTATGTTAGATATAGTTTTCAATACTACATTAGTTAGTTTTTATTTACACATTGTAAGAAAGGAGATTTTACCATGCAATTAACAATTCGGGAACCCGGAAGCGCCATCACACATTTTATCGGCTGCCTGATGGCTTTGATCGCAGCCTCACCACTTTTAATAAAAGCTCACGGAAATGCAACCTATATGCTTGCCATGACAATTTTTGCCACAAGTATGGTTTTATTGTACGCGGCAAGCACAATCTATCACAGTATCTGTCATGTATCTGCCAAAGTACTCCGGAATTTTCAGAAGCTTGATCACATGATGATCTTCGTTCTGATTGCCGGATCTTATACCCCTGTCTGCATGATCATCCTGGGCGGCAGAATTGGATATACCCTTCTGGCTCTTGTATGGGGAATTGCAGTGGCAGGAATCATTGTCAAAGGACTCTGGATCACCTGTCCGAAATGGTTTTCTTCCATCATTTACATTGCCATGGGCTGGACGTGCCTGCCGGTATTTGCCCGGCTGTGGACGGATCTCCCGCATGCCGCATTTGGCTGGCTTTTAGCGGGCGGCATCATCTACACCATCGGTGGTGTAATCTATGCTCTGAAACTTCCGGTATTTAACGCACTTCACAAATACTTCGGCAGCCATGAAATTTTCCACCTGTTCGTGATGGGTGGAAGTGTCTGTCACTTTATCTTTATGTATCATTATGTAATATGATCATTTATTTTCTGTCACTGTTCACAGGTCTCCCTGCGAACAGTAACTATTTGTGTGAATAACAGTTTATTATTCTTTCCGTTCCGGTCACAGCGATACACATTCATCTTATTCATGTGTGTTCCACCTTCCGGATAGGTCGCATAATAAACTTTATTCGTTCCGTTCGACCAGCTCATACGGTAATCTTTTGATAAGGTTCCCTGATACTCTGCTGCCGCCTGGACTGCTGTTCCTGAAAGAACAAAACAGAAAACAAAAACGGCACAAATTGTTGTAATTAATCGTTTCATTTTTCGTTTCCTCCTGTTTCTTTTTTGCTACCCCTGTTTTACCATGGTATGCTTTCGGTTTCCAATGGATTAAGAAAAACGTAAGAATTTTCCATATTTTCACAAAAAAACGGCTGATGCCTGCATAAAGCTGTTCAAATTTCATATACTGTTTCTAACAATTATAAAACCGTGAGGAATCTATGTCTTTAAAAACCAATCTGTTCCGTTTTATTTTTATTTCTGTACTGGGTGTTCTTCTCCATTTCACCTATGAATGGTCCGGAGATAACGCTGTCGTCGGGTTATTCTCAGCTGTAAATGAGTCCACCTGGGAGCATTTAAAACTTTTGTTTTTCCTGTTTCTGCTTCTGACCATCCTCGAAGTGCTGCTCCGCGGCAATATGCTTCCGGAACAGTTTCTCCCGGCAAGAGTTCTCGGTATCCTCGCCGGAATGGGCGGGATTGTGGTCGGATTTTATACGCTGCGGGGTGTGCTTGGCCGAAACTACGATGCTTTAAATATCGCTTTGTATTTTGCAGGGGTTCTTCTGTCATTGTTTGTCGAAAACAAACGGTATCGCAAGTCTTCTCTTCTGTCGACGAAAGCCGCAGCCGCTGTCCTGCTGTTGCTTACGGTTGCATTTTTCGTGTTCACCTATTGCCCGCCGGATATTGGATTGTTTTTGGATCCTACAGTCGGCCTTTGATGGTGTAGTGCTACCACAGTCTCATCTGTACTTTCGTTGTCCCGATCCACACCCAATACATTTCTGCCATTCATATATATCGGAAATTTAAACCGGAGACCTTTTAATATTCTGCCATCCTTTTGCTCTTCCTCATAGATAAATACATCGGACAGAAAGCTCTTCAAAAATGTCTTCTTTTCCAGATCTGTAAATTTATCATACAGCTTATCAAAGAATAAAAGGAACTGGTAAACATTATCTTCTGAGATTTTGTCCTGCCTGATATTATAAAGTCTTGTTTCGACTTCTTCTATGGCATTCTCAATATCGGTGATTTCATCATACAGCTTATCAAGTCGTTCCTGCATGTCATTGTACTATCCGTTATTCTTCTTGCATCAAGCATTACCGCAGCCTGCCAGATAAGCATGTTACAATTCGGATATTCCTTTATAAGCCTCAATGCCCATTCGTAAGTCTTCTCGTAGCCTTCTTCTAAAAACATTCTGTCCATCTTCCTGATAATTTCTTCGATTTCAGTATCTGAAAGTTTTTTAATTTGATCCATCTGTTTTCCTCCTCTCTGATTTGATTATCCCATGATTTGATTCCCAATCACACCCACGCAACGTAGAATATGGTGAATTTTACGGTTTCTATGCTACGTAGAGTGAAATTTGAAGTCACAGAACCATATCCCATAACAAAGATGAAATAAATGGTTGAAAGAAAAACATAATAAATACTACAGATGCACATATTATGTAAAAGTCGTTCTTTTTGAGTTTTTCACTATTCTTCTTGTAAAGACACCTGTAAACCAATATGCAATTAGATACCCGACTAAAGTACCTGCAATGTTTGTAATAATGTCATCTATATCTGTCGTTCGGCCTGTGAAAATCTGAGCTATTTCGATAAATGACGTCATCGCAAATCCTGCTATAAATATTTTTTTGCATTCCTGAATTCTTTCCATAACACTGGCAAAAAGAAGCCAAAAGGAACAAACAATAACACATTCAAGCACGCATTACTAAAATCATTTATCATATATATAAAAGGAATTATATTTACCGTCATTTGCATTCATGCTTTGGAGGTAGTATATGGGAATTTGAATAAAATATACATTCGATATGCACTGATACAGTGCTCTTTCATAATAGCTTTTATAATGTCACGGTATGTTTTGAATTTGATAAGGTATCTATATCCGTCAGCTCACGCTCATCTGCGATATCCACATATACACAGTCATACTTCTTTGCCACACTTCTGCCACCCTTATCACCCTCCAGTGATAAAAGCTGCGGGATAAGCGATGAATGAAATACACACGGATTACCTACGGTATCTCCACAGCGAAGTGAAAAAACTGATTTCATATTTCCTTTATTTTCAAGCACTTTATCTATTAATTTAATCACGCTTTGACTTTTTAAATATGGCTGGTCAGCTACTGCAAACATGTAGTAGTCCTGCATACCAGTCTTTTTCTGCTCCTGCACCGCCATAATTCCTGCTTTTATGGTGTAGGATATGCCTTTTTCGCTGTCCGGACTTAAGACTGCATGGCAATCAGGGATACATGCGCAGTAGTCCAGTATTTCCCGATAACGTGTAACAACGGTTATATCTATGACCGGGTTATTCGATTCTGCATTTTTTGTCTTTTTTCCAGGCTTTTTTGATAAACCGGTGTCTGTGCCAATATAAGTATCAATAACAGTATCAGCATCCATTTCATCACTGTCTAAAGGCTTATTAGTTCCGGTATTTTTTAATTTATTATATCTATCCTTAATTTCTATCAAGTGGTCAAGCAGATGCCTGTACATAGGTTTTCCATCCAGCTCATAAAACAGCTTGTTACTTCCAAAACGGCGGCTGTTTCCAGCCGCCATGTATATGATATGAATCATTTCACTCTTAGGTCCTTTTCGTGCCAGTTTGGGTCTGCCATTCCCATAAGTATTTTCTCAGGGGTAAACGGAACTGTCCTGTGCCATACGCCTGTTGCGCGATAAATGGCATGTGCCAGCGCAGGAGCCGGTGTATTGATAACTATCTCGCCGATTGACTTGACTCCAAATGGGCCTGAAGGCTCATAGCTTGTCTCAAATTCGACATTGATATGGCCCACATCCTGTCGTGTCGGTATCTTGTACTGCATGAAATCATTTTCTGCGATTTTACCACCGGCATTGTAGGTGACATTCTCATAAAGTGCCATGCCGATTCCCTGACCTATGCCACCCTCTGTCTGCACACGCGCGAGGTTTGGATTGACCGGGATTCCACAGTCCACGACAGCCTGATAATCAAGTATTTTAACTGCTCCTGTCTCCTTATCAAGCTCTATCTCGACCATGCCTACCATGTATGGTGGCGGTGAAACAGGTGATGAATATGTCGCTGTGACATCTACAGGTATCGTGTTGTTGACCTGTGATTTTGTTGCTATATCGGAAAGACTTACGGAAACTGCCCCATTGTCTGCACCGTCCGGATTTATGATATACACCTCTTTACCGTCGAAATCCACCTCTGATGCATCACAGCCCAGCAGCTGTGCACCGATTTTCTTTATATTTTCACGAAGCTCAAGTGCTGCATTCTGTGTGGCCATTCCTGTGATGTAGGTGGTTGATGAGGCATATGAACCCGAGTCATAAGGAGAAGCATCTGTATCCGCTCCAAACACTGTTATATCATCCGGCTCGCAGTCAAGTACCTCAGCCGCCATCTGCGCAAGTATTGTATCACAGCCTGTTCCCATGTCTGCCGCGCCTATCATCATATTGTAGGTGCCACAGTCTGAAAGCTTTAAGGTACACGAACCGACATCTACATTGGATATGCAGGAGCCCTGCATTGCAAGTGCCATGCCTGCCGCACGAACCTTGCCATTTCCCATATCGCGGACAGGATACTTTTCTGCCCAATGGAAATTGTCCGCGCAGTGCATTATACATCTGTCAAGTGCACATGCATTTGCTGTCTCACCAAAATATGCCGGCATAAACATGCCCTCGCGTACAATATTTTTCAAACGAAGTTCAACCGGGTCTATATGCAGCTTTTCTGCAAGCTCATTGACGATTGATTCAAGTGCAAATATACCCTGTGTGGCTCCATAGCCTCTGTATGCTCCTGCCGCCTGCACGTTTGTATACACAACATCGCACGAAAATCTTGTTGCCTCGCAGCCTCCTGTATAAAGTGGAAGCGATTTATGACCGGAAAGTCCTACTGTTGTAGTGCTATGCTCTCCGTATGCTCCACCATTTGACAGCGTATAAAGATCTATCGCCCTTATATGACCATCTTTCATCGCTCCAAGACGCACGGTAACTTCCATCTCATGACGCGGTGACGCGATAGTCTGACACTCTTTTCTGCTGTAGATTATCTTGCTCGGACGCTTTGTCTTCCAGGTAACAAATGCCGGATACACCTCACAGACCGCTGTCTGCTTGGCACCGAAACCGCCTCCGATACGCGGCTTTTCAGCGCGCACCATAGACTTTGGAATATCGAGTGCATTTGCCAGTATTCGGCGCAGGTGGAAAACTATCTGTGTCGAGCTGATGCAGTGAAGTCTGCCGTATCTGTCTATCTCACAGTATGCCCTGCAGGTCTCCATATATGCCTGCTGCGCGGCCTTTATGCGATATGTGTGTTCAATTATCTCATCACACTCTGACAGAATTTTCTCCACGTTTCCATGCTCATCCTCCTCGTGATGAATGAGATTGCGCTTTACATCGCCTGTATCTATGCTGGATGACCAGTCATCCTCAGGATGCACGAGCACCTTGTTATCCAGCGACTTTCTAAAGTCAAGCACCGGCTCAAGCACCGTGTACTTTACTTTTATCATGTTAAGAGCCTTGTCCACCGCCTTTTCAGATTCTCCGACCACTATAGCGACGGCGTCACCTACGCTTCTCACATGACGGTCAAGGATTAATCTGTCATATGGTGACGGCTCCGGAAAAGTCTGGCCTGCGATAGAAAAACGCTTTTTCGGAACATCCTCCCAGGTGTATACTGCGACCATGCCCGGCACCTTAAGAGCGATATCTGTCTTTACATCCTCGACAATTGCATTTGCATATGGGCTTCTAAGAAGCTTTATGACAAGCGCATCACGCGGTGTGATGTCATCGGTAAATACCGGCTTTCCGAGTAAAAGCTGGCTCGAGTCCTTTTTAGGTATACATTTTCCAACTGCGTGGTAATCCCTTCTGGCGCGGTTGAAGCTGTTTTCATTAGTTTGATTTGTGCTCATCCTGCCACTCCTTTCCGATATCCTCTCCATAGACGCCTGCCTCAAGATTAAGAGGTGCGCCCTCCTTCTTACTGTTTAAGAAATTTCTGATTGAGCGCAGCTGACTCTGATATCCTGTACAACGGCACAGATTTCCTGAAAGATATTCAAGAATTTCCTCATCAGTCGGGTCAGGATTTTCTCTCAGAAGCGCCACAATATTTACAATATAACCCGGATTACAGAAGCCGCACTGATCCGCTCCCTGTGCAGCAAAAAATCCTGTAAACTGCTTAGCTTCCTCCTCAAGTCCCTCGAGGGTGTCCACCGCTCTGCCGTCTGCCCTGCCTATCGGCGTGCTGCATGACAACACAGGCTTTCCATCCAGAAGCACTGTACAAAGACCGCAGTTGCCTGACTCACAGCCTCTCTTCACCGAAAAGCAATTGTGCTTGCGGCAAAAGTCTAAAAGGACCATATCCTGGTCTACCGAGTCGGTTATTAACTTTCCATTTAATTTTATTTTAACATCCATATATATGAATTCCTTCCTACTTAATGCTCGTGCTTAATTTCATCGCAGATGTCAAGCGACTGTGTGACAGCGCGGCGTGTAAGCACCATGCAGATTATCTCTCTGTACTCAGCCCCTGCCCTTATATTGCTTCCAAAACGGATATGCTCTGCAACATATTCAGCAAATTTATCTATTTTTGCATTGTTTTCGGAGTTATCTGTCAAAGCTGCATTACTGTCTGTCTTTGCATCTGCTATGCCATCGAGTATGCCCTCCTCATCCCACACAGGCTCTGCCATATATGGTGATGCACCGATAACCGCCACATACCTGCCGCTTCTATTTGCCACTGCACATGTGAGCACCGGAAAGTCTGTTGACTGGTTTCTCTGGCTTAAGTATACTACGCCCTTTGCATTTTTCGGTACTATTACTGACACAAGCACATCGCGCGTTGTTCTTGGAAGTGCCGCAAACTCGTCCAAATCCATAATTCCTGCCTTGTGAAGCTGCACCTTTGCTCCCAGTGCCCTGAAAATCGTCATGACATCTGAAAATCCGAATCTGCCCCAGATGCTTCCTCCGACAGTTGCCACATTTCTAAATTGCACTCCGACGATATGTCTGACCGACTCTGCGATTGCACCGTGTGTATATGCATTCAGTGCTTCATGAGTCTCTATCTGCCTGAGGGTTGCATATGCGCCGATTCTAAACTCGTTTTCATCCTCATCAATCCGGTCAAGTCCGAGATCGCACAGATCAATTGCCGTGCCAAGCGTCTTATTTTTCATTTTGAGCCAGAGCATGCCGCCCAGCACAAAATTCGGTTTTTTCTGATAAAGCTCATAAGCTTCATCAAGGCTTTGCGCCCTCACATACTGATTGTAATAAAACATATTTTTCTCCTGTTATCCTGCTATATAGGTAACTATCAGTTACCTCATTTCGATTTCATACATCGCTTCCCACCTGATGTCATGCTCCTTCATAAAGGCTATGAGGCACTCCCTGTCAGAAAGCTCTGCTCTCCATGCCAGCCCGCAGCCCGCCGATATGACAGACGGAAGAGGAATCGTGCGTCCCGGAATACCACATGCCTTGCCCTTGATATCCAGCTTTAACGGCGCTGTGGTAGTCTCGAAGGTAATGATTAGCCGTTTTTTCTTTTCTCTTGCCAAATTTTTATCCATTACCTCACACCTTGTATAACTCTAAGGACTTACAATAAGAGATGCCCCAGCCATCTTTTCTGCGATATCATACATGTTGGTCACCTCTCCGACTGCAAGCTTATCTGACAGCTCATAGTAGTTCAGGCATGTTCCGCAGGTAAAAATTTTCACCCCACGGCTCTTAAGCTCCTTTAAATCCTCAAGTGACTCTGAGCCCTCACAGGTCAGCTTCGCTCCTCCATTGTAGAAAAGCATGGTTTCAGGCGGGTTGTCCTGCTGCGAAAGTGCGTAGATGAAGCCCTTTATAAGTACCTTGCCAAGCTCCTCGCTGCCCTCTCCCATATATGAAGAGCGAATTACAACAACCCTGTTATCTGCAGCCGGCCTGCATGTATACTGTGAAGCTTCGTCTGTATCCGAAAGCTCATCGGCATTTACAGCTTCAATTGTCAGCTTTACGCTGTAGCTTCCGTCGTCGAGCTTACTGCTATCGCAGCTATAGCCCTTCTGTGCAGCCATCTTTTTTAAATTTTCTACTGCAATTTCATTGTCCACAAGTGTCTCCACTGTGTCCGGCTGTGTGAGAGCCTCTATCGCCTTCTTTGTCTTTACAACCGGGATCGGACATGTATCCCCTATTGCATTTACTGTTATCATATTTATAATCCTCCCTATGTTATTTCAACTCGTCAGCCCTCAAAATGCAGGGCATGCAGCCTGTCAGCAAATTTACATAAGCTATGACAGCTTAAAATCAGTTCACATATATCGACACATCTCGCCGCTTAACAAATCGTCCCACTTTTGCAGCCGGGAGCCCTGCGGCTTTAAGCTCATGCAAAAATGCATCTGCCTCAGAGGCTTTTACTGCAAACAGCAGTCCTCCGGAGGTCTGCGGATCGAAGAGCACCTCCTCCATTGAGAAAGGTATATTTTTTGCAAAGCACACCTTATCACCTACATGGTTTCTGTTGCGCTGGGCCGCTGCCGTGAGGAAAAACTCATCTGCGCATCGCAGTGCTCCGGTAATGACCGGTATGGAAATCGAGTCGATAAGTGCTGTTATATCATCATTTAACATCTCACTCAGATGTCCTAAAAAGCTAAATCCCGTGACATCTGTGCATGCATGTATTTCGAAGCTGTGACTGATCTCTGATGCCGCGCGGTTTAGTGTGGTCATGGAGCTTACCGCATCCTCAATTGCACCTAACGGAGCCTCCCCTACGCGGTTTGCGTTGCATACAAGCCCCACTCCGAGTTTCTTTGTAAGTATAAGCACATCTGACGGCTGCCCTGTATTGTTGCTGTAAATATGCTCCGGGTGGACCGTACCCATGACTGAAAGTCCGTATTTTACATCACTGTCTGCTATAGAATGGCCGCCCGCAAGTGTGCCGCCGGCCTCTATCACCTTATCGGCACCGCCCTGCATTATTTTGCCAAGTATATTCAGATCCATTTTCTCAGGGAAACAGACGATGTTCAATGCGGTCTTTACTGTGCCGCCCATGGCATAGATATCACTGAGCGCATTTGCGGCCGCTATCTGTCCAAACGTATACGGATCATCAACCATCGGCGGGAAAAAATCAAGCGTCTGGACTACCGCCGTGTCATCTGAAATTTTGTACACTGCCGCATCATCACAGCTATCATATCCGATGAGCAGATTGCTGTCTTTTTCGCCCCTTGGCAGCTTTGCTAAAACATGACTTAACAAATCCGGACCAAGCTTTGCAGTACAGCCACCGCCTTTGCAAAACACTATTTCCTGTGGCATTTTTGCTCCTTTCAATTGTTTAATACTATTTATCGCAATGCCGCAATCTGCATAAGCGCTTCAGCGGCCTCATTTATCTCATCAACTGTATTATAATATGAAAATGAAAATCTCACCATACCCTGTTTTTGTGTTCCAAAGAATTTATGCATCAGCGGTGCGCAGTGTATGCCGCTCCTTGTTGCAATGCCATACTCATTCATAAGTATGTCTGACACCTCCGCCGAATCCATATCAGCTATATTTACTGAAACAATCGCACAGTGCAGACCATTGTCGGGCAGCATATCGAAATCTCCATATATCCTGATTCCGGGGATTGTCTTTATTTTTTTCATAAATGCCTGCATCAGCTCATGCTCTTTAGCGTATATATTGTCGAGGCCGATTTTCTCAAGCTCCATGACACCTGTTAAAAGCCCTGCGATTCCCGGACCGTTTAAGGTACCGGCCTCAAGTCTTGTCGGAAGCTCCATAGGCTGGTTCTCAAGAAAGCTTAGCACGCCGGTGCCACCGCTCTTAAACGGCTTTATATCTGCTCTCTCTCCCACATAAAGTCCTCCGGTGCCCTGCGGTCCCATCAACCCCTTATGGCCTGTGAAGCAGAGCACATCAATATTCATGTCTTTTACATTTATCGGAAGTACACCGGCTGTCTGCGATGCATCGACTATAAATAAAAGGTTATGCTTTCGTGCGATTTGCCCTATCGACTTAATATCCACCACGTTGCCTGTGAGATTTGAAGCATGTGTGCATACGATGGCTTTTGTATCCGGACGGATTAAAGCCTCTATGTCCGATGGGGAAATTATCCCCCTTTTTATGCCTGCATCACTGCATGGTACAATATCCACACCCACGCCCCGCTCCCTTTGCATATAAAGAGGTCTGAGCACAGAATTATGCTCGAGCTGTGTTGTAATCACATGCTCCCCCGGCTCAAACAGTCCGTGGATTGCAATGTTTAGTGCCTCAGTGGAATTTGCCGTAAAAACGAGTCTGGCCGCATCATCTCCTCCGAAAAATTCTGTAAGACACATTCTGGCCTCATATATTTTCCTCGACGCATCAAGCGACGCATCCGATGCCCCGCGCCCGGAATTGCCGCAGTGCTTCATTGCATCAAGTACTGCATCATATACCGCATCCGGCTTTTTAATTGTTGTGGCAGCGTTGTCCAGGTAAATCATAGTATGTCCTCATTTACTTCTCATCCAAGCAGATAAAATTTCTTTATATAAAGCTCATCATTTATATTTTTGCTAAGCATATTTGCTTCTGTATGCCTCGGAAGGCTTGCGTAAATTATTGAATCGTTATTTAATTTGCACAATACTTCCCAGCTTTTCAACTCTTCAATTATTTTATAATCTTTAATCCTGATTATATTTTTATTATTATATGCAAGTGCCGTTTTTGCTTTGCCTGCAGATATTATTATATCCTGAGGGAAAACACCTATGTGTGATATGTCGTCCATATCCATTGCAGTCTGTTCAAGCTGCTCATCAGTGACCTCAAATACACTATCCCATTCCACAGCATGCAAATGATGCTTATCCTGCCATTTTACCTCTGATATATTGTTGCAGCCCACAAGCAGTGCCTGCTCCACAGACATAGGCCGCATGAAGAAATCTTTTTTGTCGCGGACTGTACTCAGTACACCGCTCTCCATGCTTCCGATACGCTCGGCCAGGCGATACACCTCATCGCGATTGTGTGACACAAAAACAACAGGATTGTTAAAATCTGTCAGCATCTCCATAAGCTCTGATTCCATGCTTCTTTTTACATGCTCATCCAGTGCCGAAAAAGGCTCATCGAGCAGTATGCACTCCGGCTTAGCCGCAAGCATGCGAAGCATTGCCACGCGCTGCCTCTGACCACCGGAGAGATGGTTGGGATATGTGTATGCCATGCCCTCAAGCCCATACCTCTTCAGCCAGCCCTTCACTTTTTCCTCGTTACGCTGACCCATTGCTATGCATATATTTTCCATCACAGTCATTGTCGGAAATAATGCATAGTCCTGAAACAGATAGCCTACCCTGCGCTTACCCGGGTGCAGATTTATACGCTTTTTCGAATCATACAGCACACGGCCGTTTAATGATATAAAGCCTGAGTCCGGTGTCTCTATCCCTGCTATGCACTTTAATGTCATACTCTTTCCTGAGCCCGACATACCGATTACGGACACAACCTCGTCCGTAAGCTCCATGTCAACCGAGAGCATGAAATTATCCAACTGTTTTTTTATTTTTACTATGAGTGACATTATTTTTTCTCTTTCTCTTTATGCCCTTGCTTTTGCCACATATCATATTTATCGATACAAGACATGCAAACGAAATCGCTATGATTACTATGCACCAGAAGCCCGCTATGGCATAGTCACCACTTTGGACGACCATTGCTATCTGCTGTGATATGGTCGATGTTTTTCCTGCTATATTTCCGGCAAGCATTGATGTGGCGCCGTACTCACCGATAGCTCTGGCAAAGGCCAGCGTGACACCCGATATGATACCGGGCTTTGCCATCGGCAGACGTATCTTCCAGAAAATCTTCCACTCACTTATGCCGAGAGTGCGCGCCGCATATATGACATTTTCGTCTATCTGCTCAAATGCCGCTCTCGCATTTCTGTACATGAGAGGGAGTGCAATGATGGTTGCTGCCACCACACAGCCAAGCCACGTGTGTACTACCTGTATCCCCATGCTATGGCTTAAAAAGCTTCCAAAAGGACGCCTTGTGCTGAAAATCCTTAAAAGAATGTATCCAGCCACGGTAGGCGGCAGTACCATAGGAAGTGTCAGCAGTCCATCCCAGAATGACCTCACTCTGCCCTTTGTGTTTATGACAAGCTCAGCAAAAGCTATTCCTATGAAAAAAGAAAAAACTGACGCTACTATTCCTGTTTTTAATGTTACCCAAAGCGGTGAAAAATCAATCTGTCCCATTATTTATTTACCGAAAAATGATATTTCTCAAATACTGACATTGCCTCATCTGTCTGAAGGTATGCGATAAATTCCTTTGCTGCTTCAAGCTCATCTGATGTGGTGGTGTCTCCCTTTAAGGCTGCTATCGGATAGATGACATCGCCTGTTAAGCTGTTTGGAAGCTTTTCTATAATATCAAGCTGGTTCTCGTATCCGAATGTATCTGAGTAATAAACGGTTCCTATCTCATTTGCGCCCTCAGCTACGGCAGATGCAACCGCACCTACATTGGCACAGCTGTTTATTTCCAGACCGTCAAGTGCCTTTGAGATATCAGAATCTGAAATAGCCTGTGGCTTTGAAGCATCACCTTCAACCATTTTTGAATTTACTAACGCTGCTCTGGTGTACTGTCCTACAGGAACTGTTCCGTCAGCAAGCGCCATATTTTTAGCCTTTGAGATGTCTGCAAAGCCGGTAACTGCCGTGCCACTATTCTTATATGTAACAAGGCACACCTGATTATTTAACAGGTCAACACGAGTACTGTCCACCACGCTTCCTCCGTCGTAGCCATTCTGAAGCTCATCCATCTGTGCCACTCCTGCTGAGAAAAAGATGTTGCACTTCGCACCCTCTTTAATCTGTGCCATCAGAGTTCCGGAGCTGTCATAGTTGTTCTGGAAGTTTACATTTGGATGCGCCCTGGTGTAGGCTGCACAAATTTCATCCATAACACCGTTTAAGCTCTTTGCCGCAAAAATTGATAACTTGACATCTGCATCTGCTGTATCCTTTTTTCCACAGCCCGCAAAAAGTCCTGCTATAAGGATAAATCCAAACGCAAGTCCTGCATATGCTGCAAATTTTCTCTTTAAGCCCTTGCGCTCCTTTACTGATCCGTCAGTACCTGTCGCTATTCTTAAGCTCATACTTTTAACCTTTCTTTTCCTTTATTTAAATTAAATATACATGTGATTAATATTCATATTCGGCTTGTCTTGATTTATTAATATATGATAATTTCATCATCCAATCTGCTCCAGCAGCACCGAAATACTTCCTCCGCACACCATGCCCTCTTTCTCGGCATCGTCAGTGTTCATGCTCACATCCATCAAACCGCATTTGAACTCCTGCTTGCGAAACAGTCTCCTGCAATAGCTTATAACCTCTGCCTCCGCACAACCGCCGCCTATAGTTCCGATGATCCGATTGTCTGAGCTCACGAGCATCTGTGTTCCGACTCCGCGCGGTGCACTGCCATTCTTTTTTATGATGGTACACAGTATGTACTTCTCATCTGATGCCTGTGTATCTGTTTCCTGCTTAGCTGCCTCAATAAGTGCATCAAGCACTTCGTTATCCACCTGTGTGCAGCCGGTACGCTCATTTTTGCACTTTACTATCTCACTTATCACCGAAAGCGCAATTTCCTCCGGTGTCTGTCCACCTATTGCAAGGCCTATCGGAGAATGTAATCCGGATATGGTTTCCTGTGAAAATCCCGATTCTTCAAGGTCTTTTTTTACTATGGCAGCTCTTTTCTTTGAGCCCATCATCCCCACATAGGCGTATGGCTTTCTGAATATCTCTGTAAGACACTCCATATCAAAGCGATGACCTCTTGTCATGCATACATAGTAATCATCCGCCTGTGGCTCCAGCCTGGCGAGAGTTTTTTTATAATCGTCGCAAATTACATGGTCTGCTCCTTGGCGCTTTGCATTATCGGCAAACAGAGGTCTGTCCTCTATCACCCATATGTCAAAGGCTAAAAGCGATGCCATGCGTACAAGTGCCGCCGATACATGACCTCCTCCGCAGATTATGAGGCGTGGTCTGCTGCCTATCTGCTGTTTAAACATCACAATGGAATTATCATTGTCATTTATTTCATCTGCCCATTCACTGCCTGATGCCACTCTTATTCTGCCATCTATATAAAGCGCCTTTTCACCGGCATGTGCTCCTTCTATGACTGTCAACAGCTCACAGCGGCTGTCCGCCGGTCTGTCCTTTATCGAAGCATATATGTTTGCCGGAATCAGCTTCACCTCGTCACCGGTATGAATCTGACCGCCTCTTATGACTACTGCAAACACACCCTCCTTTGGCATAATGCACTCTCCCATCCTCTTGTAGATAGCACAATGCGAATGACACTGTTTGCCTATCTGCGTCATCTCCAGAATAGCATCTCCTATGCAAAAGCGTGTTCCAAGCGGTAAATTTTTGAAATCAAATCCTGATATAATTAAATTTTCACCAAATGCTCCGTTGTCTATCTGCGCTCCTCTTGCCCTGAAGGCATCTATTTTCTCTGCGGAAAGCAGGCTGACCTGCCTGTGCCACTTTCCGGCATGTGCATCTCCCATGATGCCATAGTCTGCAACAAGCTCCGCCTGTGGCACCTCTCTCTTTTCAGTTCCTCTCTCTTTGCTTATATTGATTGCAAGAAGCTTTCCCATGATTTGCTATCAGCCTCCTATCCGGCTCATATTTCTTGCTGCATTTACTTCCGCAGCTTTCAGCTCTGTAGTCTTTATCTCCACAGTCTTTGTCTCTGTAGTTTTTGTATATGTCACTGCATTATCATTAAAATTGTGACACCCTGGCTTTGCCTTTATGGCAGCCTTTAGTGCCTGAACTATTACAAAATCTTTTTCCAAATCATCTGTAAATTCGCATGAATCAGATACTAAATCCATCGTCACGCTGCTTCCCAGGCATGGCATAAGCCTGCCGTCAGCCGTAACACGTATGCGGTTGCAGGTATCGCAGAACTTCCCATGGATTGCCTGAATCAGCCCTACTCTGATATCAAGTCCATGAAAACTGTAATACTCTGCCGGACCGTTATCCGCATTATTATATCCCGAATTAATTTCTTCTCTATTTTCAGTATCTATATGGCAAAAAGTTCCATATACTTCTAAAAGTGCGCCAATAACCTTCTCATACGGCTCGACTCCGTTGGTATGCCCTTCACCTACCGGCATCATCTCTATAAAACGGATATCTGTACCTTTTTTTGAAGCATACCGTGTGAGAGCCACCACATCTGTCTGCGGTGTGAGCACCACATTGATTTTCACTCTTATTCCACACTCTATGGCGGCATCGATTCCATGCTCCACTTTATGAAACAGCGGTTTTTTTGTGATATGTTCATATTCTGACGCATCTATCGTGTCCAGGCTCACATTTATACTGTCTATGCCGGCTTCCTTAAGCTGCTTTGCATGCTGCGCAAGCAGTACTGCGTTTGTGGTGAGCGATACGCTCCTGACACCGGGTATCTTTTTGATTTGTAAAACCATTTCATCAAGCTGCGGATGCAAAAGCGGCTCACCGCCTGTCAGACGAAAATGCGTGATTCCAAGCCTTGTGGCTGCGCGGACTATGCAAAGCACCTTTTTTACGCTAAGTGTATTTATTGCCTGACAATTTTTATTATTGTCCTGTGGGTTGCAATAATAACAGTTCAGATTACAGCTATCTATCACCGATATGCGCATGTAGTCAATCTCTCTGCCAAATCTATCGCGCATATTAAAAGCCCTTCCCGAAACCGCAGTTAGGAAACGTACAGACATCACAATTCAGGCAGAGTCCGCCTTCTCCAAGTCCGGCAAGCTCATCTGCCAAAATCATATCACACGCCATAAGCCTCGGCAATACAATATCAAATATCGTGCGCTTGTTGTACATGGCGCAGCCGGGCAGTCCACATATCGGCACCAGCCTGTCACCTGCATCATAGTACGACAGCAAAAACATGGCTCCCGGCAGCACCGGTGAACCGTACGACACGATTCGCGCGCCTGTATTTTTTATGGCAAGCGGTGTTTTATCATCAGGATCCACGCTCATTCCTCCTGTGCAGAATACAATCTCCGCTCCTGCCTCTATTGCACGTAAGCATCCGTCTGTTATTTTTTTGTCATCATCATCAAACACCTCATGAAACATCATCTGTGCACCAAACTCTGCTATTTTTTTCTCGATAACAGGGGTAAACGCATCCTGTATCCTGCCATGGTACACTTCGTTTCCGGTTGTGATTATTGCTGCTTTTCTGACCACAAACGGCTTTATATCAAGAATCGGTCCGTCATCGCATATGTGCGAAGCCGCCTCTAGCTTATCCTTTTTTATGACAAGCGGTATGATTCTTGTTCCGGCGAGTTTATCCCCCTTTTTCACAGTGGTATTGCCGTGCCTTGTGGCTATCATCAGTTCACCAAAGGAGTTGACCTTTTTCAGCTTTTCGCTGTCCACCTTAAGCAGTCCGTCACAGTCGGCTATAACCTCTATCTTGCCTTCCTTTACAGGGGATGGATGCATTTTACTCACAATATCGTCCAAATCACCGGATTGTGTGGCCTCACAATGACCTTCTGCGTCTGCCTCATTGCTATTTGTGCCACATGCGCTCATACGATAAAGCACCTCTGCTGCCTCATTTTCGTGCATCATGGTCTCATCATTTTCCCATATATATATGGTGTCTTTTCCGACGCTAAGCAGCACCGGTATATCCTCTTTTGTTATAATATGCCCCTTGCGAAAAACCGCATCCTTTTTCACACCGGGAATAATCTGTGTGATATCGTGGCAGAGCACCTGTCCGACTGCCTCCGTTGTCTTCATAAGCTTCATATAATCCCACACTCCAAATATTATGATATGAGGTTCAAAAGGTATTTGCCCCTCATTTATGATTAATCAGATTACTACATGCTACGCATTTCCGTCACCGGCCGCACTCACTGTCATACTGCAGTAAAATATCAAGCCCATGCTCTATATTTCCCATCAGAAAATCCATGCTCTCCGACACAGCCTTCACACTGCCGGGCAGATTGACTATCAGTGTGTTTTTCCTGATAACTGAAGCTCCTCTGCCAAGCATGGCTCGAGGTGTAAGGCTCATGCTGTACGCTCTCAGTGCCTCAGCAATACCCGGTGCATTACGCTCTGCAATATCCATTGTAGCTTCCGGTGTGATATCTCTCGGTGAAAAACCGGTACCTCCGGTTGTAAGCACCAGATTGCATTTCACATCATCACACAGCCTGACAAGCTCGTCTGCAATCTGTTTCCTCTCATCCGGTATGATTTTATATGAAACCACATCATACTTATCTTTGGGAAGCAATTCCTTTATTTTCGGACCGCTTTTATCCTCTCTTTGGCCCGCTGCTCCTTTATCGCTTATCGTTATAATCCCTAAAGTATACATTACATCTCCCTGTTATCCTTGATTAATTGTGTATTTTTAACTTCTCAGCATTTTAAATGGGCTGTAATCGTTGCCGGTCACATTGTTAGTTGTGAACAGCAACGTAGTGTCCGCTCTTGCCACCGGATTTTTCCAGCAGATGTATCTGCCCGATTTCCATGCCACGGTCCAGTGCCTTACACATATCATATATGGTAAGAAGCGCCACACTGACCCCTGTCATGGCCTCCATCTCTACACCGGTTTTGCCCACACAGGCTGTCGTGCAGATTGCCGTGATACTGCTGTTTTTTTCATCCAGCTCAAACTCAACATCACACTTCGTCATGGCAATAGGATGACAGAGCGGAATAAGCATGGAATTGTTCTTTGCTCCCATGATTCCTGCAATCCTTGCCACTCCCAGCACATCACCCTTTTTAGCTCCGTGCCCGTAGATACAGCCTTGTATACGGCGTCATTTACCTTTATCGTGCCACAGGCTTTCGCCACGCGATATGTGTCATCCTTTGCATGCACATCCACCATGTGAGCTTCCCCTGCCTCATTAAAATGTGTGAGCTTTCCTTTATTTTGTTCCTGATTATTGATATCTAATTCGTTTTCCTGCGTCAATCTATTTATCCTCACTGTAACTATTCAGAACCACTGAAATCACCTTAATAGTTACCCTCATTTATTATTTAATAAATCTTTACGCCGTGCTCAAATGCCGATACCGCCTCAAGCACACTGCCTGCTATACTCCTTGCCTTGTCAGAGATTGTAAAGCATTTTGTTAGCTCACTCTCGCGCGGGTCGATATCCGCTATCTTGAAGCCTTCCCTGAAATAATATCCCTCACGGATAAGGCCTCGTATGATGCCTGTAATTGTAGCATTTACCGGAACATATTCAGACAATGCATTGTCATAGCTTTCTTTATCCGGATATATCCGTGCTATCTCATCTCCCTTTTGCACAATATCTCCGATTTTTCTGACGTCATGAATATATCCTGCCGCCGGAGCGTGAATCACACGCTCACTTGTGAAGCCGGCGATATTTCCCGGAACACCTGTGTTGGGCTGTGCCATGCCATCGGTAATGATGCGCGCCAGATTGTGCCCACGCATGGACTCAATCACCAGATGCACGTCTTGCCCTGCCGTAAAGCCCGGGCCTACTCCTATCACAAGCGGTGCCATATCGATTGTGGTGCCCAGATTTTTCTTTGCTATTATGGCATCTACCACAACATCCGGCTTTAAAAGTGCAATTGACTCACCCTTTGGGTCTATAAGAAGCGGGACCTCTCCGGCTTCAAGCACAGCTTCGATGGCTGAACTATCCCACTTTTCTGATACAATATGAGCTGCCGGTGTGTCATTTATCCCTGAACATGTCTCTGTATCAGTCTCTGCATCAGCCAAGGCAGGAACAAGTCTGGCTGTCACACCCTCTACAGCTGCGCTCCCATCATACACTGCTTCGCAAAAGGACACCTGGCGCCGTATGGCAGCCGGATAGTCTGTCTCAAGCGCTATCACCCTATGCCCTGCCCGGTGCAGTCTGTGGATGATGCCGGTCGCAAGGTCTCCTGCACCGCGGCATATGATTAACAAATTTTTCTTTATTATCTGATTATTGCTCTGATTCATGCTCATCTGATTAATTACCCTGTTACCTTATTATTTCAATATTTGCAACTATTCAGAACCACCCACGCTCATTCGCAAAAACGCACGATACTCGTCCTTCAAACCCGCTATCGCGCAGCTTTCTGACATAGACCTGCCGCAGCGTATCTATAATCGAATCATCAACCACTGCATCCTCTGCCGTTCCAAGCTCCTTTTGCATAAGCTCATATCGAAATACAACGTCCTTACATGACCTGCCCTTTTCCCATGTACCAAGCACTATGATAACATCTGTGGTACCCGGATATATGACCGGCTCATCCGCTGCCGGATATTTGAGGGAATGGTGCTTTGCCCCATCTGCTTCGATTATAACATAATCTAACGCCTGTGGCATGTCTTTAATCAGTCTATCCAGCAAATCATACGGCAGTCCGCACATTTTTGGCTTTGACTGTTCTGATATTTTCTGCCCCGCCATGCAATATCCATCTTTTATTATTTTATCCCTTAACGAAAAAAAATCGCAGGATAGGTCAGTGTCAGCTTCGACATACATGTGCGTTGTTGTTGTGACAAGCACACCTTTTCCTCTCCTGTGATATTCCCTTGCAAGCTTATGAACGAGTGTGGTCTTGCCACCTGCGCCCACTATTGAAATCATTTTTTCCATATATTTCCATACTTTCCCACAAACAATAAAGCCGCCGGTGTACTTAATGCACCGGACGACTTCAAAATCCTAAGCGTTAATCATCCACACGCTTCACATCATCTTTTTCGTCCATATCCCACATATATGGTGCGTTCTTTGACTTCTTCGGCAAAATAATATTGAGAAGAATAGCGCAAAGTGAGCAAGGCACGATACCTGAACCGCCAAATATAAGCTGTACATAGTATGGCAGATGTGATGTAGCACCGGTTGTAGCGCCAAGTCCGTAGCCTAAACCGATTGCTACTGAGATAATTGTAATCTCACGGCTGCCGATTGGCTCCTTTGTGATGAGCTCAATTCCCGAAATCAGGATAGAGGCAAACATCATAACAGCAGCTCCGCCGAGCACTGACTGAGGCATGATTGACATGAGAGCTCCAATCTTTGGGCAGAAGCCGCAAATAACAAGGAATATAGCTCCCATTGAAATAGCAAATCTATTGACAACCTTTGTCATTGAAACAAGACCTACATTCTGTGAGAATGAGGTATTTGGCAGTACTCCGAAAAGCGCTGCAAATGATGAACCAAGACCATCACAGATAACACCGCCTGAAAGCTCTGAATCTGTAGCCTCTCTGTCCATTCCACCCTCCACACAGGCTGAGATATCGCCAACTGTCTCGATTGCAGTAACGATAAACATGATGCCGATTGGGATGATTGCATTGGCATGGAAGGAAATTCCCACATCTGACAGCTTTCCAAAGCCTATAAAGCTTGGAACTGCTATCCATGCCGCGTTTTTAACCTCATCAAAGTTTACAACCCATGAGTATGTGTATTTAACACCGTCAGCGGTCACACCTGTGTGTGACATGGTAAGTGTCATAATGATTGCTACAACATATCCTGCCAGGATACCAAAAAGGATGGCAGATGATGAAAAAATACTGCGCGATGGTGCAAAATGCTTAAGAAGCACGATTACTATAAGTACAACCATTCCAATAAAAAGGTTAGGCAGTGAGCCGTAATCATTTTTGCCTGTTCCACCACAGAAGTAGTTGATTCCCACTCCAAGGAGTGAAAGTCCGATTGCTATAACAACTGAGCCTGTAACGATTGCCGGGAAAAACTTGCGTAAAGGCTTTAAGAAGGCTCCGAGTATGCCTTCGAAAATACCTCCTACAAGGCAGGCTCCCATAATAGCTCCATATGCTATAACTCCGCCGCCACACGCTGCAACTGTATTATTTAATACTCCAAGAAAGCCCGAAGAGGTTCCCATAACGATAGGTACCTTTCCGCCGACAGGTCCGATGGAAAACATCTGTACTAATGTTACAATACCTGCGATAATCATTGCATTCTGTAAGAGAGCTGTTCTAAGCTCCGCAAAGCCAGCGTCCGCTGTGAGTCCACATGCTCCCATAACTATGATAAGAGGTGTAAGGTTTCCGATGAACATAGCCATAACATGCTGCAGTCCAAGCGGAATAGCCTGAGACAGAGGTATTCTGCCCTCAAACTGGTAAGGTGAAGAGTTTGTTGTCTTTTTCATTCTCTCGTTGTCCCAATCCACGCCTAATACATTTCTGAGATTTTGTCCTGCCTGATATTATATACTCTTGTTTCGACTTCTTCCATAGCATCCTCAATATCAGTGATTTCATCATACAGCTTGTCCAGACGTTCCTGCATGTCATTATATTTTTTTTGTCATAATTCTTATCGGATACAGATAAATGATCCATCTGGTCAGCAAGCCTGTTTTTTGCCCCGGTTGTCTGGCTCAGTCTATCTTTTAATCCATCATATTCCTTTTCAAGCTCCGAAGTATCAATGCTGCTTCCTATCTGCTTACGGATTTCCTGCTCAAACTTTGGGTTCTTTACAAATTTACGGATAATTTCCTCAACTGCCGCATTGATTCTGTCCTCATTCCACTGTCTTTTATAAGTACAGCGGTGTCCGTCCACAAGCTTCCTATGTTTGCAGGCATAATAGAAATAATCCTTGTAATAGCCTCCGTCCGGATGCTTCTTACGATTCACATTGCCATACATACCGCTTCCACATACAGGGCACTTAATAATCCCTGATAAAATATGTTCATGTTCAAGACTATGTGTTTTTACCTGTAAAACACCTGTCTCCTGCCGCTTTCTGTGTGCCTGGTTCCACATTTCTTCTGATATAATTGCCTCATGGACTCCATCACTTAGCAAGTAATCCTTTTGTTTTACGATATGATATTCATTCCTTGTTCCCGGAATCTTCTCATTTTTTCTTCTGCCAAATGCAAGCTTACCGCAATATATCGGATTGTCCAGCACACCCTTGACGAATGATGTAGAAAAACCTTCAATTGTGTTATTCTGGCGAAGCTTTTTCTTATAACCACTGTTATTTAAAAATGCAGCTATCGCAGCCATTCCCATCGTTGTATTGACGAATTTATCATATATAATACGGATAATCTCTGCTTCATCTTCTGCAATGATAAGTTCACCATTTACCAGCTGATAGCCATATGGCGCAAATCCGCCGTTCCATCTGCCTTCTCTCGCTTTCTGTCTGCGGCCTTCCATTGTCTGAACAAGGATATTCTCACGTTCTATCTCTGCAACCGCAGATAACACAGATATCATCAGCTTCCCGACATCCTTAGAGCTGTCAATCCCATCCTCTACACAGATAAGATTAACTCCATAATCCTGCATTTTCTGCAATGACGATAAAACATCTGCAGCATTTCTTCCAAATCGTGACAGCTTAAATACCAGCACATAATCAACATTGTCTTTGCCACTTTCTACATCCGCAAGCATCTGCTTAAACTGTGGTCTGCCTTCCACACTTTTGCCAGATTTACCCTCATCAGAATATTCCCCGACGATAGACATTTCCTGATACTCTGCGTATTTTCTAAGCTTGTCCTTCTGTGCATCAAGGCTGTAGCCTTCTAGCTGCATGGAAGTAGAAGCTCTTGTGTATATGTAACATTTCTGCTGTTTTTTCATCAGATGTTATCTCCTTTTTACTTCCTTGAAACCTCTTTAATGCTTTCAAGATATGCTTTTTCGACTGGCGTCAAAGTAATCTCCTGATATTTTCTGTATTCTGACTTTGCTTTCTCCAACGCCTGTTTATGACTTACAGAACCAGCTCCAGTTAAAAGTTTTCTATTCACTGATTTAATTCGGTATCCAAGAGATATAATCATATCTAAATTGTAATAAGTAACATTATATGTTTTTCCATCATCTGCAGTTGTTCGGAATTTCCGAACAACTGAATCCTTATCCAGCTCCCCTTCTTCGAATATATGCTTTATATGTTCACTTATATTTGATTTACTGCATTGATATAATTCAGTAAGCTGCTGTTGTGTCAGCCACACTGTATCATCTTCTATTTTAACTTCTATATTTGTCTGCCCATCATCAGTCTGATATATAAGTATTTCCCCATATTCATCGGTTCCAATTTTATCTGCCATAAGCACCTCTCCAATCCATTACTTCTTAGTTATGAAATGTGAACACATGTGTTCACTATTGTCCCAACTAAATCTTATCATCATTCCAACCTCTGTTCAACTAATACTTTTTCCATTATACAGGACAAAATAAAAGAGACTCCTCTCGCCATGAATGAAGTCTCCTGATATATGTATACATCCTACAGCATATTATCTGCAGGATGCTTTCAAAATCTTTTTTCATCATAAACAAAATTTCTTTTTAATTAATGTGGCTAAATATTCTGCTGTACCATCTACTCCCAGCAGACTGGAGTTTATCATTAAATCCTTGTGGTTGTAATCATCTGGCTTAAACCCCGCATATTGCAAATGATAAGCTTCTCTTGCTTCGTCAACCTTTTTAATCATTCGTTTTCCTTCGTCAACCGAAAGCCCTAATTCATCAGTACAATGCTGTAACCGAATGTTATAAGGTGCATAAATATAAATATGCATCGTATTTTCCATTTCCGAAAGTATAAAATCACCACACCGTCCAACAATAATGCAACTTTCTTTTTCCGCCATGAAATTAATGATATTCTTCTGGCCTCAAAGATTTTATCCTGTACTTCTGTGGATTTTTGACGGCCGAGTGGAAATTGCATTCTTGAATAATTGTTCTTAAGTTCCTTTGCTGTTTCTTCATTTTCATCTACAATAGATACAGGCAAATTCAATTTTTCAGCCGCTTGATCCACAATGTCTCTATCATAGAATTCAATCCCTAATATCTCCGACAATTTCATAGCAATCGGTCTTCCCATACTTCCAAATTGTCTAGCAATCGTAACAACGTATTTTTTTTTATTCATACTCATTCCTCTTTTCTACTACACACTATTTCTATCACAATTCATAGTAAATTTAATTATATAACGATACCGGCAACTATAAACGCAACTAAACTAATTGCTGCTGCTATAATGACATACGGCAACTGACTAGTCGCATGTTCCAAATTATCGATTCCCGCTATTCGCGACGACACAAGCGTTGCATCAGAATAGAAACAAGCATGAGAGCCAAATCCTGCACCTGACATAATTGCAGCCATGACAAGCAATGTACAAGCCAAAATGAGAACACATAAGCATGATACAATAGAGGCATGCTGAAGGAGGATCTCATATGGCAAAGCAACATGACAAACAATTTAAACTTGATGCAGTCCAGTACTATCAGGATCACAAAGATCTCGGAGTACGTGGATGTGCAGAAAATCTTGGCATCGGATACAGCACATTAACAAAATGGCTGAAAGACTTCCGGGAATCAGGTGATATTCCTGTTCGTGGTTCTGGTAATTATGCATCTGATGAGCAGAAGGAAATTGCCCGTCTCAGACGTGAATTACGTGATGCCCAAGATGCACTTGATGTGTTAAAAAAAGCAATCAACATTCTGGGAAAATGACGGAAGCCATTTATCTTGAAGTGTCTGAGAAGACGGAAGCTGCCAAAAAGGCTGGACACCGGGTTTCCGTCTCCGGAATGTTGAAATTTTTAGGTGTCTCCCGCTCAGGATATCTTGCATGGCTCCACCACGTACCTTCTGATACAGCAAAACGCCGTGAAGCTGTAAAAGCAAAAGTACAGGATATTTATGATGATTCCAAGCAGAACTACGGTGCTCCGAAAATCACTGTAGAACTTCGAAAAACTGGTGAAGTCATTTCGGAAAGAACCGTTGGTACATATATGCGCCAAATGGGGATCCGTGCTCAGTGGAGCAAACCATGGACGATCACCACAAAAGATTCCGATTTCAGCACTGAATTACAAAATATCCTTGATGAGCAATTTAATCCTGATCGCCCGAATGCAGTCTGGTGTTCGGATATTACCTACATCTGGACAATAGATGGATTTGTCTATCTGACCAGTGTTATGGATTTATTTTCCAGAAAAATCATAGCCTGGACGCTTTCAGAAACACTGGAAGTATCCTGCGTGATTGATACTATAAACAAAGCCAAAGCTCGCCGAAATATCAATCAACCACTCATCATCCACTCAGATCGTGGGAACCAATATGTTGCAAAGGAATATAAAAAAGCAACCGAAAATATGCAGCGCAGTTATTCGAAGAAAGCATTTCCGTGGGATAATGCATGCATTGAATCTTTTCATTCTATTATCAAACGTGAATGGCTCAACCGCTTTAAAATTCGCGACTATAAGCAGGCATACCAGTTGATTTTTGAATATCTGGAAGCTTTCTACAATACGAAACGAATTCATAGCCATTGCAACTATATGTCGCCAAACGAATTCGAACGAGTGTATGAGAACCTCAAAATTATTCCAAGGAATCATAATAGTTTCTTTGCACGCCAAAGGTGATCGACCTTCTGTATAATAAGGATCTTCTTCCGGTCCTCCATGTGTAGAGAAGTCCGTAAATGGAATTTCCGCATTTACATCCGAATTAATCCGTCCGCCTAGAACATTATCACCCCATCCAGCATAATTACCCTGAAACCTAACGATTACATTCTTTCCAGTATAAGCTCTCATAATTCTAAATGCTGCCTGAACCGCTTCCGATCCTGTAACAGTAAACTTGAGTTCTTCAACGCACGGAATCAACTCAGAAAGTCTCTTTGCAACTTCCACATCCATTGGCGAAAACAACAGATTTGAACCAATCGCCGTACCATTATTTTCAATATACTCTACAACCTTTTTAACAAAATTTGGATTCTTATGACCTAAAATATTGGGTCCCATTGAACCATTGTACTCTATATATTCATTGCCATCCACATCTGTCAAAAGTGTTCCGTCTGACTTCGCAATAAATAATCTGTGCTCTGTAACATCCATCGGAATACGAAGATTGGAATGTCCGCCTGGATAATACTTGTTATACTCTTTTGTTAAAGCTTCACTTTTGTCTTTTTTAACATAATCTCATCCTCCTGACCTGTACTAATTCCTGTTAACCTATTGAAAAGATACAATGTTTTTAACATGGCTTTATATTATCAAAGCAAACGCATATTCTCTAGGATAAAAAGGAATACAAATTAGGAAAAAACGGAACAAAAAACTTCCTAGATTCATTTCTAGGAAGTTCACCCACCTTCTTTATGAATACATATTTATTATTTTTTTTTGGGCAATTCACCCGTTAATTTTTTACATGATAAATTCATGTGCGATTGATCATAATATCCTGATTGCAATGCCAAATCAGACAATGTAACATCACCCTGTCTTAATTTATAATAATTACACATCCACTGAAATTTTATCACTTCACAAAACTGTTTTATGGATATACCAACAAATCCTTTACCATTTTTCTTAAATATCTACCTGTATACCCTGTTTTATCCTCTAATTCTTTAATTGCTATGCATCCCTGACTATTTATTATTTCCCTTACAACAAAATTTACAATATTATTGGTTTTATAATTATGCGCAACTCGTTGTTCAAGATATGACGACATTATCTCCCACCGCTGCATAAACTGATCTGCTTCTGCCATTCGTTTTTCATACTCTCTACCATTCCATAACGCATCACTCATGGCAATTCTTGAATTATTAATGTCCTTCACATCACAACGAAATAGATTTCCAAGCATCCCTGTTCGCAGTCTCACTCCAAATATACTCTTTACATCTTTCATAAAATCCAATTCGTTCATTTGTTGAAGCGATATAGAACCTCCCATAAAAAAACTATATGCATTATCATCCGTATAGAAAGTCATAATATCTGCACATACATCTGGTAAAGCAACTGTTTTTCCCAAATCAAAATCATCAACCTCGTAAACCTCCCATACAATATCCCTTATAATGTTATGTTCAATTGGTACATAAGATTGATAATTATTATTCAACTCTAAATACGGTTGATATGATAAAAATTCATTTGTTTCCAGCATACAAAGCCTTTTAATACTAGACATAATAGCACCTTCTTTCCTCCAAAAAAGCAAAAAAGGCAAAGAAGTAAAAAACTTCTTTGCCTTTCTAGTATTATACTAAAATTTCTTTTCTTGTCAAGTTTCTTAAGCTGTTGTTGCTCCCCCATCCACATAAATAATCTGTCCTGTTATATGGTCTGCATACTTTGAACATAAGAATACCATCATGTATCCAATATCTTCATGGGTCTGTGCCCCTCTTGCAAGTGGAATATATGTCTTTATATATTCATTCCATACTTCTTTCCTATTTTTTCCTTCTTTCTCCGCCGTATCTAAAATATCCTCCCACATTTTTGTCAACACAATTCCCGGTCCAACTGCATTCACATTAATGTTATAATCTGCACCCGCAAACGCTGCCGACTGTGTAATATAATTCACCGCCGCTTTGGTCATACCATAATGTCCAAAACCTAATCCATGTGGCAAATCACGTCTCCCCGCAAAGGATGTCGTTGTAACAATCTTTCCATGATTATATTTTTTCATTCTCCGCAGTGCACACTGTAATCCGTTATTAACGCCAACTTGATTTGTCATAATAACACGCATCATTTCTTCCTGCGAGCAGTCTACAAATGGTGTCACACAATCAATACCTGCATTATTAATTACAATGTCCAATTTTCCCGTTTCCTTTTCTGCCTGTGCTAATACTGCATCCACTTGATTAATATCACTCACATCGCACGAAATCGCTACCGCCTTATTACCCGCATCCACTATTTCAGTCATTACTCTAACGCAATTAGCCTCTGTCCGGCTTGCAAGATACACAATTGCACCTGCTTGCGCAAGCTGCTTGGAAACAGTTTCTCCAATTCCTTTTCCTGCGCCAAAGACAACCGCCGTCTGCCCCGTTAAATCAATATCCATTATTCCCATCATTGTTTCCTCCGATCTATATATTTAATTCTTTTCCTGCAGCTCAAATAACATCCCTTCAGGATCCATAAAATAAACCCAATAACACGTCACCCCATCACCTAGCAATGCTTCCTGTGGTTCCATAAATGGTTTAACCCCATGTTTATCCAACTCCTGGACCCATTCTTGAATACTATCCACGTATAAGCACAAATGTAATTTACCTGCACATGCTGCAGTTGGCGGAATCGGTGTCGGAACAGGATCCGTAATCTCTATGAACTCAAGCATGACTCCATCCGGTGTTTCCATGAAGGCTTCTCTATGGCAATGTGTTACATTATCTCCAACAATCCCCATTGCCTTACCTTCATTAACATCATGAAATTCCTCACTCGGACACTTAACAGCTTCAAACCCAGTATCCCATGATAAAAATTAATTATTGTGTTTAAATCTTTTACTATAAATCCCAAATGACTCGTTGATAATACTTTCATGTTGCCACCTCCTTGTTTTTCTTAATTGTAATATTGTTTTTTGGGGACATCTAGGATAAAAAGGAACTCGTTTTATATATGTTCACTTTATACAAAAAAGACAATGATATCCATTCCGGCTTCCACACAAAGCTTTCGATTTCTCGTCATGGTGTTAGCCGTCATTTCTGCGGACGGGAAAAAGAGCTGGATTCTACATGCAGAAATGTTGTGAAGTCCAGTTCTTTTATTACAGAGAAATGATTTTACTTGACAAAAAAATGAAAGCGGAGTATATTATTAAAGTTCAAAAACGAACAGTTCAAAATGAAAGAAGGTGTATTTGTGATAAATTATTTTGCACATTGTGTTGATGTCGAAGAAGTGTATAAAAATATGATATCTCCAGTCTATGAAAAATACAAATTGACCTATATGGAGTTTACAGTTCTTATGTTTTTAGCAAATAATCCCCAGTATAATACAGCTACTCAGATTGTAAAATACCGTCATCTTGCAAAATCTCATGTATCTATTTCTATTCGTTCCTTACAGGAACGAGGATTGATTTTAGGGGAACATAAGGGAGGAAATCACAGAACCATTCACTTAAGTGTGTCGGATAAAGCAAGGGACATAATTGCAGCCGGGCGTGTGGCACAAGGCAAATTTTGTGAAATAGTATTCGCAGGATTTTCAAAAGAAGAAATGGAAAAGCTGCAACAGTTTACAGAGCAGGTAAACAGAAATATCAAAGAATATACGAACAGTTAGGAGAGATTTACAGTGGAAAAGAACAAGGATTTTTTAGGTACGCAGCCCGTTGGAAAACTGCTTTTTAAGTTGGCAATTCCTACGGTAATAGCACAGTTGATCAATATGTTGTATAACATTGTTGATAGGATCTTTATCGGTCATATACCGGATGCAGGTAGTCTTGCTCTGACGGGTGTCGGTGTGACTATGCCTATTATTATGATTGTGTCGGCATTTGCAGGACTTGTAAGTTCAGGAGGTGCGCCACGTGCTTCTATTTCGATGGGAAAAGGCGATATGGACAGTGCAGAGCAAACGCTTGGTGGATGTTTTCTTTTACAGGTAATTGTTTCAATCATTCTGACAGCGGTACTTTTGCTCTTTGGAGAAAATTTACTGTCAGCTTTTGGAGCCAGTGAAAATACGATTGAATATGCTGTTTCCTATTTGAACATATATGCGCTTGGAACATTGTTTGTGCAGCTAACATTGGGAATGAACGCATTTGTAACTGCTGAAGGATTTACAAAAGTGTCTATGGTATCCGTGGCAATCGGAGCAATTCTGAATATCGCTCTCGACCCGATTATGATTTTCGGATTAAATATGGGTGTGCGTGGTGCTGCTTTGGCAACTGTTATTTCGCAGGCGGTTTCATGTATCGTCGTTGTGGTATTTTTGTGCAGTGAGAAATCAATACTTAGACTGAAACGTAAGAATCTGAATATAAAGCCAAAGTTGTGTTCCCGTGCATTGCACTTGGAACCGCAGCATTTATTATGCAGTCGAGTGAGAGCGTTATATCCGTATGCTTCAATTCTTCCCTGCTGAAATATGGCGGAGATATTGCGGTAGGTGCAATGACGATTCTTACCAGTGTCATGCAGTTTGCAATGCTTCCTTTACAGGGAATTGCACAGGGAGCGCAGCCAATTACAAGCTATAATTATGGAGCAAACAATACGGAACGTGTAAAAAAGACCTTTTCGTGTTTTGTTAACAGTAAGCCTGATTTATTCTGTCACACTTTGGCTGGCGGTAATGCTTTTGCCACAATTCTTTGTAAGTATTTTTACTCCGGAGACAGCGATGATCGAGTTTGCATCAAAAGCTCTGCGTATCTATATGGCAGTCATGTTTTTATTTGGTATTCAGATTGCATGCCAGATGACCTTTACAGCTCTTGGCAATGCGATAAGTTCTATCATTGTGGCAGTTACAAGAAAATTTATTCTGCTGTTACCATTAATTTATATTATGCCACATATGGTTTCAAACAAAACCATGGGTGTTTACCTTGCAGAGCCGGTAGCAGATTTCATAGCCGTAACCTTTACTGCAATTTTGTTTTATTTCCAGTTTAGGAAAGCAATGAGAAAGGTCGAATCGCAGTCTGTATAGCCGTTAAGGGACACTTTGTAATTATAATGGTTGGAATGCTTCCTTACATAATTGAAATGATTGAACTGCTTGGGTAGATGGGCAATCCACGCCTAATACATTTCTGCCATTCATATATATCGGAAATTTAAACCGGAGACCTCTTTAATATTCTGCCGTCCTTTTGCTCTTCCTCATAGATAAACACATCAGACAGGAAGCTCTTCAAAAATGTCTTCTTTTCCAGATCTGTAAATTTATCATACAGCTTATCAAAGAATAAAAGGAACTGGTAAACATTATCTTCTGAGATTTTGTCCTGCCTGATATTATATACTCTTGTTTCGACTTCTTCATGGCATTCTCAATATCTGTGAAAAGAAACAGTATGGGGCAAATTTTCCAACCACCAGCAACTGCTGCGTCATACCAGCTTCTTTTCTATATTTTTTATAACAACGCCTATATCCATTTGCTTCATCTCCTATAAAATTCAAAAGCTTTTGTATACTCAGCATATCAGATTCATATAGATTGCACAATTGAACAGTGTTTATTTTTTATTCAATTTAATTAACCAGCAGGAAATGTTGCATGATTAATCTACTGTTTTGGTTGCTTTGATATTTCTTAGGTTGACGGCTAAATACGCATTAGAGATGTCTCCATCCAAATGCTGTTCTAGCAAGGGATTTTTCCCTTGAACCCTTTATTTATTATATGTGGTGGCGCTTTTTGCCCCCACTTTTTATGTTCTGATTTCATTGTAATCTTGTTTAGATTCCAGATTTCAAAAAAACGGGGGCGCAAAATGGAGCCATTTTTGAATTCCGGGGCGCTTTTCCCCCCAAATAGTGAAAGTGGGGGCACTTTCTGCCCCCACTAAGGAAATATTGCTAAAATACAGTTTAGATTTACCATACATACAAACTGGGATTTATTTTTTACTTGTGGTTATGCGAAGTAACAAGCATCCCATCAAAAATCCAATGAGAGTCCCACAAGTATTCATAATCACATCATCTAACTGTGCAAACCTTCCAATAAATGTTTGCAAAAATTCTATGCCAATCGAAAATACTGCTCCAAGTATAACGCCATTCCACCAATGCTTGTAGATATTCTTAAAAATAAATACTGGCAAAAATCCATATGGAACGAATAGACATATGTTCAAAATAGTTGCCGCATTAAATCCGTCTTCAAATAATTTAAAACTAATATAACTATCAAGAGGTGACGATATTCCAAAACTACCACCAATAATTCCTGTAATTTTTAATATTGATACAATTATCAAAATCCACAAGAATTGGCATAAACAATTTAAAATCCTAATTTCTATTTTCTTCTTTTGGATAAATTCAATACCCAGTTCGATAATCATAACACCTGCGAAAATAATAAGTGCCGTTGGAAGTAACCTCACTAATATCCATATTCCAGTCCATATTTCCATTGTAATATAACTCACTATCATTCCTCCATAAATTTCATTTATCAAACTCCTTTTATTCCTGTTGAATCATCTTAAAATGCTTCAATGCCTCCACAATTGCTCTCTCTTTATCCTCTGGACACTGCGGTTGCCTGCTATCTTCTTTAGGTAAATTAGGACTTGGAACAAGTTCCAAGTCTGTCGCGGCAGTCGTCGAATTGCCCTGCAAGCAGTCCATTCTCCTCGTTGCAACGCGCAAATTCTTTCCAACCTCAATTCCGCATTTTCTCTTTACCTGTGAAATATACAGATTGGAAACCTTCATGCCGGCATTATGTTCAACCACATACTTCTTTATCTCATCATATGTAGCCTTAGTCTCTGCAGATGTTATATCCACATCATCAAGTTCAATTGTGACATTAATGTAATCATCCGGCTTTTGTTTCAGTTGGGACAAAAGAACAACCGTCTCCACATGCCCCGTATGCGCAAACTGATCAAACGCCCGCACTTTTCTCAGTTCATATCCGCCATCCACCAGAATCCGCAGATCACGTGCAAGCGTTGCCGAATCACAACTCACATAAACAATCCGCTGCGGCTTCATGGCAAGCATCGTGGACAAACACTGCTCATCGCACCCTTTCCGAGGCGGATCTACGACGATCACATCCGGCTGGCGCATTCCTGCATCCAGATTATTGCTGTTGTAAAACGCTGGAAGTACCTCCTCCGCTTTTCCAACATAAAACTGTGCATTGGTAATTCCATTTAACGCAGCATTATTTTTTGCGTCCTCGATCGCCTGCGGAACAATTTCCACCCGTATACCTGCTTTGCCTTCTGCGACAAAAATAACGAAATGGTTCCAATCCCACAGTACAGATCCCATACCGATTCTTCTCCGGTCAGCCCCGCATATTCCAGTGCTGTGCTGTAGAGTTTCTCTGTCTGTACCGGATTGACCTGATAAAACGACTGCGGAGAAATATGATAGGCAATCGCCGTATCTTCCACTGAAAAATCTCCGGTATTACGCAGATGAATATAATCCGTGATGTATGGCATGCCCCAGATACATTCCGTGTGTTTTCCAAGAATGACATTTGTGCGCTCGGTATTTACATTATAGGAAATGGAAGTCATCCCCGGCAGCACCGAAAGCCGCTCGATGAGAGTTTCTTTTTCCGGCAGCCGGTCTCCGTTAATAATCAGGCATACCATCACCTCTTCGGTGGTAAATCCATAGCGGATCAAAATATGGCGTACCAGTCCTGTTCCGGTAGTCTCATCGTAAGCCGGAATCTGCTTTAGCAGCATCCATTCCTTTACCGCCATAAGCACATCCTTATTTTCCTTTACCCCAAGCAGACAGTCTTCCACCGGAATGATGGCATGCGTACGTGCCGCATAAAATCCGGTCACAAGTTTTCCTTCTTTATCCAGTCCCACCGGAAACTGTGCCTTGTTGCGGTAGCGGAAAGGATGCTCCATCCCAACGATCGGCAGACACACCCGCTCTAACTCCTCTTTGGAAAATCCACCAATCCTCTGCAGATTACTGCGCACCTTGTTTTCCTTGAATGCAAGCTGTTCCTCGTAGGAAAGTGCCTGTATCTGACAGCCACCGCAGCGGCGGTGGAGCGGACATTGCGGTTCTACACGGTATGGAGATGGTGTGATAATTTCCTCCACACGGGCATATCCATAGTGCTTTTTCAGTTTTGTGGCACGAGCACGGATTTCATCTCCGATCAGCGCATCCTTGACGAAAAATGTCATCCCATCGTACTTTCCGATGCCTTCCCCGTCGACTCCCATATCTGTAATTTTCAAAGAAAATAAATCGTTTTTTTCATCCTTTTAACCTGCGAAGTCGGAGTCAAAATATCTTTCGGCTCCGACTTTATCTCATCTTATTTGCTTGTCTTGCGGATATTTGTCTCCAGCAGGCGGCTGTACCCCTGCCACTCAAGATTATTGTCCGGCACATTTGCCAGAATCTCCCGCATGGTTTCCATCTTTGCATCCACGTTGTCCGCGAAGCTCAAAGCCATCGCTTCAACCAGTGCCGGTTTCTTCGGAGATCCATACTCCAGTTCTCCGTGGTGCGCCAGAATGCAGTGCTTTAACTCATTTTCCAGAACCACCGGAAATCCCTCAATGGAACGGATTCCCTCGCCTACCCACTCGGCACCGATCATAATATGCCCAAGCAGCTGTCCTGCATCGGTATAATCATTTGCCGGAAACGCCGACAACTCTTTTAATTTACCGATATCGTGGAAAATCGCCGCCGTAATCAGAAGATCCCGATTCAAAAACGGATAATTCTGCGCAAAATAATTACAGTTTCTTGTCACGCTGACGGTATGTTCCAACAGACCCCCGACAAATCCATGATGTACACTCTTTGCTGCCGAATGAAATTTAAACCGGTCCGCAAATGTTTGATTGTCGAAAAATCTGTGCAGCAGCTGGTTCAGGTAAGGATTTTTCACAGAATCAATATATCCTGTCAATTCGGCATACATCTCCTCCACATCCTTGTCCGTACAAGGAAGATACTCCTTAGGATCAATGTCCTCCTCTGAAACACGGCGTGCACGCCGGATCGACATCTGCAGATTTCCCTGAAAGCTGGTGACATCTCCCGTAACCGCCACATAATCCAGCGCGTCAAACTCATCAATTCCCACAGAACCCGGATCCCAGATCTTGGCATCAATCGTTCCTGTTTTATCCTGCAGGATCACATTGTCGTATGCTTTTCCGGCTTTGGTCAGTGCCGCCTGTTTGAATTTACACAGATATACTTCATTTACTTTTTTCTCCTTCTCGGAGAGATTCAATATATTTCATAGTAACTCCTTATTTCCAATTTTACTGCAAAACCCCTGCTTTTAATTTACAGGTAATCTTTTTATACCCCTTAGTACCTTCCCGCATAACCGTAACCGAATAGGTTTCTTTCGGTGTCAGCTGCAACAGCACCTCCCGGAATTGCTCTGCACTTGCAACCTCCTGGCCTGCAACGGAACGAATCACATCCCCGCTCTGCAGTCCCGCATCCATGGCAGGCGAATCCATCTCAACTTTTTTGATATATATGCCCTTTGGGATATCGTATTTCTGCGCAATATGCTGGGTAACCGTAGAAATGTGCACACCAAAATACGGCACCTCTTTGTCCGCAAATAATAGATCAATCACTGGCATCAGTTCTGATATTTCCACTGCAGTGAGCGTATTTGCAGAAGCCGCACTATAGCTTTGCATCACAACACCGACAAGTTCGCCATCCATATTGATCAGCACACCGCTTCCATTCTCGCTGGCAACAATATCTGTCGTGTATACACTGTAATTATTGTCCGGGGTGGAAATTTCATTGTTGGTCGCCGTAATGGTTCCGGTCAGGATCGAATAATTCGTTCCAAGCGGACTGCCGAGGGCAATCACAATACTTCCCTTATGTATGGTGTTTAAACCAGCTGTTTTCATCACGGTGATGGCATTCCTCGTGGAATCTTCCAGATCCTCCAGATCCACGGTAAGTGCCGCAAGACCGGTATTCCCATCGTATCTGACCAGCTTTGCCTCTGCCACCGCATCATTTACAAAGGTAACTTTGATCTTTGCAGCATCTTTAATCGTTTTTTTCTCCGTAAGAATCCAGAGTTTACCTCCACTTTCTCCAACGATCGTGCCACAGCCCTGACCTTCCCGTTCATAAGAGTTGTTAAACCAGTCCGTATCACTGACCACCCCTGTGATCGTAACGATGGACTTATTTGCCGTATTTCCAATGGCGTACAGCTCTGTCTGAATCTGCTGGTAATCGTCCAGCGTCATCGGCTGTCTCACTTCCGGAGTCTGTGTCTCCTCCTTTTCCTCAGACCCCTGCTCCGTTTCTTTCACCGATGCCTGCTGTGAATCCTGTGCTCCGGTATCCGGCACAGGGACCTTCCTCCTGCCGCAGAACCGGAATCATAAAAAGCAGCACCAGACACACAGCCAGCGCAAATACACCCCCACAGGCAGCAGATTCCCCAACCGGACCCACATACGTTTATAATTCTTTGGTTTGTCCTTAATCTGTTCTCTGACAAACGCATTCTTTGGTTGCTGTTTATCACTCATAACCACTATTATATTCGCATTTCCATGCACTTGCAACAATCACATTATTTTTCTTTTCCAAAATGGCACTTTGCGTTATAATACAAGAGAGAATACTATATAAAAAAGGAATATCACTATGAATCAGAAAGTTTATCATACACTTGAATATTATAAAATACTGGAGCGTCTGGCAGATTATGCCAGCTGTGAAGAGGCAAAAGACCGCTGTCACAAACTGGTTCCCCTGACCGATCCTGCGGAAATTGCACATCTGCAGGAAACTACGGCAGACGCACTCAGCCGCCTGTACCGCGGAAGTGGCATCAGTTTTTCCGGCGTTCACAATGTCAACGCTTCCCTGAAGCGTCTCGATATTGGTGGCACCTTAAATACCACAGAGCTCCTTATGATCTGTTCTCTGTTGGAAGTTGCCAAGCGGGTCAAAGCATACGACCGAAGCGACCGCAACGATGAAAAAACAGATTCCCTGTCACCGCTTTTTTCACAGATCCAGCCGCTTTCTCCCCTTTTGGATGAAATCCGCCGCTGTGTTGTCGGGGAAGACGAAATTGCAGACGACGCCTCTGCGGCACTTTCTAAAATCCGTAAATCCATCCGGGGATGAACGACCGCATTCACGCACAGCTGACTGGTCTTATGAACAACACAACCACCCGCAACTATCTGCAGGATGCTGTGATTACCATGCGTGACGGCCGCTACTGTCTGCCGGTTCGTGCCGAATCCAAAACCTCGGTTCCCGGTATGGTACATGACCAGTCCTCAAGCGGTTCTACCTTATTTATTGAACCAATGGCTGTCGTCAATTTAAATAACGAACTTAAGGAACTGTTTTTAAAAGAGCAGGAAGAAATTGACCGCATTTTAGCAGATCTTTCCAACCGTGTGGCAGAAAACGCAAACGGAATCCGTCAGGATTATACTGTTCTTGCGGAACTGGATTTTATTTTTGCCAAAGCCGAACTTGCCAAAAGTTACAACGGTGTTGCCCCTGTCTTTAATGAAGAGGGGCGGATTAACATCCGCAAAGGTCGCCACCCACTCTTAGATCCTAAGAAAGTGGTTCCGATTGATGTACGTCTCGGTGCGGATTTCCGGCAGCTGATCGTGACCGGTCCGAATACCGGCGGTAAAACGGTTTCTTTAAAAACCGTGGGACTGCTGACCTTAATGACGCAGTCCGGTCTGCACATTCCGGCCGGGGATCGCTCGGAACTTGCCATTTTTCACGAAATTTTTGCAGATATCGGAGATGAACAGAGTATTGAGCAAAGCCTGAGTACGTTTTCTTCCCACATGACCAATATCGTCCGCATTTTACAAAAAGCGGATGACCAGAGCCTGTGTCTGTTTGACGAACTCTGCGCCGGTACCGATCCGACCGAAGGTGCCGCACTTGCCATCTCCATCTTAAACAAACTGCACCAGTATGGAGCGGTCACCATGGCTACCACGCATTACAGTGAATTGAAAGTTTATGCGCTCTCCACAGAAGGTGTTGAAAATGCCTGCTGTGAATTTGATGTCGATACGCTCAGTCCTACCTACCGTCTGCTGATCGGTATTCCGGGAAAAAAGTAATGCGTTTGCCATCAGTTCCAAACTCGGACTGGCAGAAAATATCATTGAAGATGCCAAAGGCCGCCTGAGTGAGCGCGACGTCAATTTCGAAGATATGCTTGCCAATCTGGAACAGAGCCGTATCACCATTGAAAAAGAACAGCTGGAAATCCAGAAATATAAAGCAGAAATTGAAGATTTAAAGAAGAAACTGACCGCCAAAAATGAGCGTCTGGACAACAGCCGTGACGAGATTCTGCGCAAAGCCAATGAAGAAGCCGTACAGATTCTCAAAGAAGCCAAAGACCTTGCCGATGAGACCATCCGCAATTTCAACAAGTACGGACAGGGACAGGCGCCTATGTCCAAAATGGAAAAAGAACGCAGCCGTGTACGTGACAAAATGAGTGCCAGTGAAAAAGCACTCTCCATGAAGAAAAAAGGAAACGGTCAACCACAAAGTACCTAAAAAGCTGCGCATCGGTGATTCCGTGCGTGTACTGTCCATGAACTTAAAGGGAACCGTGCACACACTGCCAAACGCCAAAGGGGATCTGTATGTCCAGATGGGAATCTTACGTTCCCTGGTCAACATCAAAGATCTGGTACTGATTGATGAAGATGCCTCTCCGGCAGCAAAAAAATACGGAGGTACTTCTTCCGGAAAAATAAAAATGAGCAAAGCGGCATCCGTTTCTACAGAGATCAATCTGATTGGTATGACGGTAGACGAAGCCATTGCCCATCCGGATAAATATCTTGATGATGCCTATGTGGCTCATCTGCCATCCGTCCGGATCGTTCACGGAAAAGGAACCGGTGCACTGCGCAATGCCGTGCAGGCACATCTGAAAAACCAGCGGTACGTGAAATCTTACCGGATGGGAGAGCCGTCTGAGGGCGGTGCCGGTGTGACCATTGCTGCTTTTGATGTTTAAATACCTATTGATTTTTTATAATAAGGAGGGATTTCCATGTCCAAACAGAAAATACTGATTGTGGACGATGACAATAATATTGCAGAACTTATTTCCCTGTATCTGACCAAGGAATGCTATGATACCAAAATCGTCAATGACGGGGAAGAAGCCCTGCACGCATTTGAACACTATAACCCTAACCTGATCCTGCTTGATCTGATGCTTCCGGGCATTGACGGCTATCAGGTCTGCCGGGAAATCCGTACCAAAAGTAACGTTCCGATCATCATGCTTTCCGCCAAAGGCGAAATCTTTGATAAAGTACTCGGACTAGAGCTCGGTGCGGATGATTACATATTAAAACCATTTGATTCCAAGGAACTGGTAGCACGCGTCAAAGCGGTTCTCCGCCGTTTCCAGCCTGCCAAAACCGAGTCCGTTGTAGAATTAAAATGTGTGGAATATCCGGATCTGACTGTCAATCTGTCCAATTATTCGGTCATGTACAATGGGCATCCGATTGACATGCCTCCAAAAGAACTGGAACTGTTATATTTCCTTGCAGCTTCTCCCAACCAGGTGTTTACCCGCGAACAGCTGCTGGATCACATCTGGGGATATGAATACATCGGGGATACCCGCACAGTAGATGTCCACGTCAAACGTCTCCGGGAAAAGATCAAAGACCATGAAACCTGGTCGATCGGTACTGTATGGGGCATCGGTTACAAATTTGAGGTAAAAGGATGAACAAAACACTGCTCCCCAACCTCATTTTCGGTTATCCTGTTTGTGGTTCTCGGCTTTATCATCCTGTGTACGTTCACACAGCATGCGATCACGCATTATGCCGAAAACCGGGAGGCACAGCAGCTATACCGGGAATCTGTACAGATTGCATCGGGTTATGCCGACAATTATAATAAATACAGTTTTTCGTTGCAGGATTTTCAAAAACAGATGCAAAGTCTTGGCGAATATCTTTCTGCCAAAATCTGGATCATGGACAATCAGGGAAATATTCTTTTTGATTCTACCGATGAATCCGTCGGCAAAGATGCAGCAAATGCCAATTATAAAACGCTCAGAGGTTTCAACACTTCCGACTTTGGCAACCGTTATTATATGACCGGTAACTTTTACGGATCGTTTTCCGAAAAAAAACCTTACGGTATTTTCTCCGATCACCAGCAATTACCGGATTCACAGTTATGTCATGATCCATAAGACCGTGTCCTCCATCACACAGAATGCAAACGGTTTTATGAACATTGTTTTTTATACCATTGAATTTGTTTTTCTGACAGCACTATTCCTCCTTTTGCTGTTTGCACATGGATTTTACCGTCCATTGCATCGGCTGACAATCGTCTCCGAGAGTTATGCCAAAGGGAATTTTGAACCGCGCACACAGATCCACCGGAACGATGAACTGGGATATCTTGCCAACACCATGGATTATATGGCGAATGAACTGGACACACTCGAAGAAGACCAGAGAAAGTTTATCTCGAATGTTTCCCACGATTTCCGTTCTCCGCTGACATCAATCAAAGGATATATCGAAGCCATGTTAGACGGAACCATTCCACCGGAGCTACAGAATAAATATCTGAACATCATCCTGTTTGAAACCGAACGTCTGACCAAACTGACACAGGGAATTCTGGATCTAAACCGTTTTGGACAGCACCGGGGTATGATGCTTGACCTTACAGATTTCGATATCAACCGCATGATAAAGACGACCATCCTCACCTTTGAAGGAACCTGTTCTGCCAAAGGCTTTCCTTTGATCTTGTCTTAACAGGACAAAAGTTATATGTTCACGGTGATATGAGCAAAATCCAGCAGGTTCTCTATAACCTGATCGACAATGCCACAAAGTTTTCCCACAATGATGCATCAATCAAGATTGAAACAAGCATCAAAAATGAAAAAGTTCTTATTTCCGTGAAAGATTCCGGAATCGGAATTCCTGCAGAAAGTATCAAAAAAATCTGGGATCGCTTTTATAAAACGGACCTTTCCCGGGGAAAAGATAAACGGGGAACCGGCCTGGGACTTGCTATTGTAAAAGAAATTATTCAGGCACACAATGAACATATCAACGTCATCAGCACCGAAGGAGTGGGAACAGAGTTCATCTTTACCCTGCCACTCGCAAAAAAAGAAGTACAGTCATAACTGACCGTACTTCTTTTTTTCAGTCAATGGTAAGTTCCTGATCCTTCCGGTCATACACACTGCGATACATCTTTGTATCTATGCTTTCCTTATCCAGAGACCATTTATTTTCTTCTTCCATGGCATCTTCCCGCAGCAGATCCGTTTCAAACCGATACCCTTCCGTTGTCACAGCCCGCAGATAGATACGCAGTTGTTTCCGCGAAGGGGTTTGTCCTTCCTGTGCCTGCGTCTGTTCTACGTCTTCTTTCTGCTGCTGTGGCTTCTCATATACCATCCTGCAGGTAACGGTACCGGAACCTGAATCAACGGTAGATCCTTCCGAATCCTCCTCCACTGCCTGTTCCGTCGTCACCAGATCCTTATCGTCCTTTGATGACTCCTGTTTTTCCTCTAGCAGATTCTGCATCAGATCCTGCGTCCAGATTTCCTCTCCATTCAGGGATGCTGCTATTTCAAAACTTTTAAAATGATACATTGCAACATTATCAAGCGTATAGGTACACTTTCCTTTCAGAGAAAGTTTTCCGTCCTTTAATGCCGGCGTTCCATCTAAAGTTCCCGATAAAACCTGATCAAATTTTCCGCTGACACCATCCAGATGATGCATTGCCATAAATCTGTTTTCCTCATCAGACCACTCAAGGAGTGGGAACTCTGTTACCCAGAGGAAATTGTAACGAAGCGCCCAAGTACATTCCATACGATTTTATTCTTGTCTGCTGCGAAAAGGAGTAAATCTCCCGGCTTTCCGTTCATCTTTGCAACAAGTGCATCAAGCTCAGCTTCTGTCATAAACTTGGCAAATGATGACTTGTATGTGCCATCCTCATTGATGCACAGATAAGCAAGTCCCTTTGCTCCACAGCCCTTTGCGTGCTCTACAAGCTTGTCAATCTTCTTACGAGGCATCTTTGCCTGTCCCTCTACATTGATACCGCGGACAGAGCCACCGTTTTCAAGAGCTCCTGTGAATACTCCAAAGCCACAGTCCTTTACCACTTCCGAAACATCGCAAAGCTCCATACCAAAGCGTGTATCAGGCTTGTCAGAACCAAATCTGTCCATAGCCTCCTGCCAAGGCATACGCTTAAACGGAATCTCAACATCCACATTTATGACCTCTTTTAAAAAAGGTGCTTTAACAGTCTCTCATTTACCTCGATTACATCATCGATATCTACGAATGAAAGCTCCATATCTGCCTGTGTAAACTCAGGCTGTCTGTCTGCACGCAGATCCTCGTCACGGAAGCAGCGGGCGATCTGGAAATACCGATCATAACCGGAAGCCATCAGAAGCTGCTTAAAGAGCTGTGGTGACTGTGGA
>VOFH01000621.1_pt1 | contig 74001 bp, 104 predicted proteins | sample 5384091 | NCBI WGS metagenome assembly VOFH01 (sample SAMN12384727, study PRJNA508395) | human gut metagenome | isolation source: healthy gut G | host: Homo sapiens | reverse complement strand
GGTTTTCGGAAACGAAGCCCTCAAGGCGAGCCATCCGAAAAAACCACGCAGAGACGAAAGCCGCCTGTTGATCGTCGAGCGAGCGTAACGCGCCTCGTCAAGCTCGGCAAGGTACGCTCGAAGCTCGCGATGGGTGACCCGAAGCGCGCATACCCCCCGCACGCGCGCACCAGCGAAGATAGTCGACCACATCGGCGCGGTAGCTGCGCACGGTATGGGCGGACAACCCGCGCTCACGCGAAAGATGCCCGCAGTAAAGCTCCGAGCTCTTCGAAACCTGCAAGATCCTCGCCTGCGCCCCCGTCGCCTCGCGTTTTTCGAAGCGCCTATGCGACACGAATCCGTCATGACAGCCCCACCGTGAAACCAAAACCGAGCGAGCTTTCGGCTCAGTTCGAAACGAGGCCGCAGGCGACAAAACTGCGCACGATACGCCGAAAGAGCCCCCTGGGCACGTTCGGCGTATGCCCGTACCGATCCTTCTTGTTCCGAATGCGCGTCTCAAGCGGCGGCAAGATTCCGAAGTTCACGTGCATCGGCTGATAGTCGACCGTATTCGGGACGGTGGCATACGAAAGCAGAGAGCCGAACACCGTCTCTTCGGGAACCGAAGGCAGAGGCTGTCCGCGCAGATCGGCCGCGACGGCGAACGCGACGTGAAGCCCCGATCTAACGGCCTCGCAATATCCTTCGGTGCCCGCCAGCTGGCCTGCGATGTACACAGGGGCGTCGAGTTTCGCCGCCGCTTCCGTCGTGAGCCTGAGATGGTCGTCGAGAAGACGCGGCGCGTCAACGAACGTGTTGCGATGCATGACGCCGTATCGGGCGAACTCCGCGTTCTCAAGCCCGGGATCATGCGGAACACCCTGCGCTGCTCGGGAAACGTGAGATTGGTCTGAAAGCCCACCAGGTTGTAGCACGAACCATGCGCGTCTTCCGCCCTAAGCTGCAAAGCCGCCCAAGGCCTCCTTCCGTTTTAGGGTCGGTGAGGCCGACCGGCTTCAGCGTCCCGAACCGAGGAGCGTCGTGCCCGGCGCGGGCGATCTCCTCGATAGGCTGACATGCCTGAAAGAGGTCCTTCGACTCGAACGACTTGGCGATCACCCGCTCGGCGCTCAGAAGAGCCTCGATGAAGTCGTCGTAGGTCTGCTTGTCGAACGGCGCGTTCAGGTAGTCGCCCAGACCCTCGTCCGCGCTTTCGTATCGACTTTGGCGGAAGAGCTTGTCATAGTCGAGCGAATCGGCCATCACGACGGGAGCGGCGGCATCGTAGAAGGCAAGAGCGTCCGAACCCGTGAGCTCGCCGAGCGACTTCGAAAGCGAATCGGAGGTCAGCGGACCGGTGGCGAGGACCAGCGCGTCGCAATCCGACGCCTCGAGCGCGATGTCGACGGCTTCGGCGCGGACAAGCTCGATTCCCGGATGCGATTCGACGAGAGCGGTCACGTCAGCGGAGAACCCGCGCGATCGACAGCGAGCGCTCCGCCCGCCGCGACCTCGTGGCGCAGCGCCGCAGCGTAAACGCGGGAACCCAGCGAATCGAGCTCCGCCTTGATCAACCCCGCCGCGCTCTCGGGTTTCTCGCTTTTCAGGGAGTTCGAGCAGACAAGCTCGGCTAAATCTCCCGTATGGTGAACGGGGGTGCCCCGATGAGGGCGCATTTCCACGAGTCGGACGCGAAACCCAGGTCCGCCAGCGTAAGGGCGGCCTCGCTGCCCGCAAGACCGCCTCCGATTATCGTTACGTTTTTCATCATATGGACAGCATAGCAAACACCTGGGCTCCACGGCTCGCAGACGGGGGTTCACCGCAAAACCACGAACGCGCGCACGAGACGACGAGAGCCGCGTTTTCACCTCCTCGCATCAAACGCCCCTGCCGGGGGAGGGGCCGTATCTACCGTCGGGGTACTGATCGATCAAGCCCGGCGTTGAGCCTTGGCGAGCCAGACCATCAAAGGCGTCAGGGCGGCTGCGTCGCGGAACGCCGAGCGGGCGAGCGGCACCAGCTCCTCAAGCCCGAGCGGCTCCGCGCTCAACGCTTCGAGCAACGCGTCGTCATCGGCCGCGTTGCGGTCGGAACCCGACCCGCGGACGCTTGAGCGCAAGGCGAGACGCGCATGCACCCAAACAGATCGAACAGCTGATCTGCAAACGTCTCCTCATCGACCACGGGCGTCGCGCCCTGGTAGATGAGCCTGTTTGCGCCGCGCGAATGAGCCGACGTGATGGACCCGGGAACGACGAGCACATCGCCGTTCGCCGCCAAAGCCTCATCGGCCGTCGAGAAGGTGCCTGACGGAAGGCCCGCCTCGACAATCAACGTAGCCCGCGCAAGGCCCGCGATGAGGCGGTTCCGTTCTCTGAACGCATAGGGGCCGAGGGTCGACGTCCCACGCATGCTCCGACACCACCGCACCTCCCGTATCGACCACGCGCTGGAACAATCGTCCGTGCTCGGCAGGGTAAAGCCTGTCGCAGCCACCCCCCCTAAGAACACGACCGTTCTCCCGCCGACGTCGAGCGCGGCCTCGTGCGCCGCCGCATCGCAACCGCGGGCTCCCCGGAGATGATGACGATCCCGCGCTCCGCCGCCAACGAGGCGAACTTGCGCGCGCAACCTCTGCCGTACGGCGTCGCCTTCCGCGCGCCGACGACGGCAAGGCCTTCTTGAAGGGCATGGGGATCCCCGACGCCGAACAGCATGCGCGGAGGTCGGCCGATGAGCGAAAGCGCACGGGAAACAACGGGTCGTCAGGGGAAACCTCGAACCTCTCCCCCGCGAGCAACAGCCTTCGCGCCCACGTCAGCTCACCCCCTCCACGCGGTTTCGAAACCCCAGCGCCTCGGCGACGTGTTCCGCGGTCACAGTCGCGCTCTCGTCGATGTCGGCTATGGTGCGCGCCACACGCGCAGACCCACGATGGCCCGGCCGCTCAACGCGCTCGCGCGGGCCATAGCCTCGAGAAACGAACGCGCTTCGGATGAGAGCCCGCACGCGTCCGCGACGGATACGTGCGTCGGCGCATCGGCGCCTTCCCCGACGCGCGCGCGCGCAAGACCGCGCGCCCTCCCCTTCGCGCGACGCGCGCCATGACGCGAACGCCCTTCCCTTTGAGAACCCCTTCCCGAAGCTCGGCGGAGCACGCGCCGCCGCCCGGGTCGATGACGTGGGACGCCTCGACGCGGCGCACGTCGATCTGCATCGCGATCCTGTCGATCAACGGTCCCCCGATTCTCGCCTGATACTGTCTGACCTGCGAAAACGAGCAAGTGCATTCCCTTTGCGCATCGCCGAGGTAGCCGCATGGGCACGGATTGGTCGCAGCGACGAGCAAAAACCTCGACGGGAACGCGACCGACCCGTCGGCGCGCGTGAGAACGACGCGACCCGACTCGAGCGGTTGACGCAAGCTCTGCAAGACCGAGGATTTGAACTCGGCGAGCTCGTCGAGAAAAAGCACGCCGTTATGCGCCAGAGAGATCTCCCCCGGCCGGATGGGGTTGCCGCCGCCGACGAGCCCCGCCGTCGTCGCCGAATGGTGAGGACGCCTGAAAGGCCGCACGCCCGCGAGGATGCCGTCGACGTCCTCGCCCGCAACTGAATGGATGATGGCAGCCTCGAGCATCTCGGATTCCTCGAGCGGTGGAAGGATCGAGGGCATGCGCGATGCGAGCATGGTCTTGCCCGAGCCGGGAGGACCCGACATGAGAAGCCCATGACCTCCCGCAGCCGCAATCTGAAACGCCCGCTTCGCAACCTCGTGCCCCGCCACATCGCCGAAATCGAGCTCGGGCTTTCCTCTCTTTCGCTCCTTCGACGGGAGAGCCGTCGCCCTCTCGAGCGAATCGGCGACATGAAGTCTGCCCAGATGCGACAAGGCCAACTGCTCGAGTTCGGCTATGGGCACCAAGGCGCTCTCACGCGAGCACACGAGGGCGCACCCGTGAGAGAGGGCGCACACCCCCGTATGCGAGCATGCCCGCGACAGGTCTGACGCCTCCGTCGAGCGAAAGCTCCCCACGAACAAACGATCGCGGAGAAAAGCCGCGTCAACTTGACCCGTTGCGACGAGGATCCCCACGGCGATGGGCAAATCGAACCCCGATCCGGTTTTCCTCAAGCTGCTCGGCGCCAGATTCACGACGATGCGATCCTGGGGCATGGAAAACCCCGCCGCGCGAACGGATGCGCGAACCCTCTCGCGAGCCTCCTGCACCGCGACATCGGGCATTCCGACGATCGACATGCCCGGAAGCCCGCTCGAAACGATGACCTCGACGACAACGGGCACCGCTTCGACGCCGCGGATGGTCGCGCCGAGAACCGCGCACTGCCCCCTCATCTCAAGCCACCGAGAACGCGTTGATATGATGCCTTATGAGCGCCCTGTCAGACGAGATGACGACGATCGATATCACATCGAACCGCACCGGACGTCGACGATATCGCAGCGCTTCAGATAGTTGAGGGCGATGCGCTCGTATCGATCGCGCTTGCTCGGCGTCACCGCCTCCGCAGGAAACCCCTTCTCGCAATCCGATCGCGTCTTCACCTCGACGAACACCAAGTTGTCCTCGTCTCGTGCGATGATGTCGGCTTCCCCGCGTCGCACGTCCAGTTACGCTCGACGATGTCGTAACCGCGTTGATACAGAAAACGAGCCGCCGCGTCTTCGCCGCGCTTGCCCAAATCGCGGCTCTTCCTGCCTCTTCCCTTGTCCTTTGCGCCCTCGCGCGGGTTCATACGGTCCTCAGATCCCTCGCGAGAGGATAACTCCCCGCTGCTTCTCAGCTCATCCATGGCTACCTCCTCGAATCGACGAAGACAGCCTACAGACGCAACCCGGCATGAAGATGACGGCGTTCTCGCACCGATCTTGCACGAGCATGACCGAACAGCCCATCCGCTCACACGGTGAAAACCACGCGACGTATCGCGCTTCTCATCACGATCTCGCGCACGGAAACGAAAATCGTATCTCCCCGCGACAAGAAAGCTCGCCGCAAGCAAGCGCAAAACGCGCTAAAACAAGCTGGGTTGCGTAAACGACGTGCAGAACGACGCACGGTGAACGGGGCTGAGCCCGAGCCTCTTCACCGCCTCGATGTGCTCGGGGCTCGCATATCCTTTATTGGCGGCGAACCCGTACCCAGGGTAGCGTTCATCGAGCTGCTCCATGAGCCTGTCGCGCTCGACCTTCGCGATTATCGACGCCGCCGCGATGGAGGCGCAACGGCCGTCGCCCTTGACGACGTTGACCTCCCGCTCGTCGATCCTGAGCGGATTTCCGTCGAGAAGCACCAGATCGACGGCGACGCCCTGCCGCTCCACCTCGGCGATCGCGCGCGTGAAAGCGCGCTTCAGCGACGACGTCATGCCCGAAGCGTCAATTTCGGAGGGCCTCGACGTAGCACACGGTCCAAGCGCGCGCGCAACGCTTCACCTGATCGGCGATGAGAACGCGGTCTTCCGGCTTCACCTGCTTGGAATCGTTGAGCCCCTCGATTGGCGCGCCTCCCCTAAAACGACCGCGCCGACGGCAAGCGGGCCGGCAAGCGGGCCGCGACCCACCTCGTCTAATCCGACGACGACCGACGCATCGCGCTCTGCGGCGATCTCGGCCTCGAACGCATACAGCGACAGCAAACGCTCGCGCTCCCGCCGCTTCGGCCTCAAGACGCCGACGCGCAACCTCGACGGCGCTCCGAACGCCTTTGCGCGTGTCGGCGACGAGCGAGCGCTCCAAAACCTTGAACGCATCCTCGTCAGCACGCTGCAGCTGGCTCTTGATTTCGGCAACCGTCAAATCAAGCACGCCGTTCCCCTTCTTCCACCGTCTTTCGAACGTGTTATCGACCGATAATTGTAACCCATCGAGGCAATGCGGCTTTCGCCGCCCGAGGGCGAGCCGCCTCGCCGCACGACGCAGCAGAAAAGGAACGACCCCATAATAGACCCGCGACGCGCCGCATTGATAATCATCGACATGCAAGGCGGCTTCATAAACGAGTCGTCCGCGCTTGCGATCGCAGGAGCGAGAGCGTCGATCCCCGCATGCGCTCGCACGCTTGAAGCCGCGAGGAGCCTCTCCATGAACGTCATCCACGTGGTTCGCAAATACGCCGTCGACGGAAGCGACGTCGAGCCCGTGAGAAGGAGGCTTTGGCTTGACGGGGCAAGCCCTCTCCGACGCCGATCCGAAAGCCTTCGCGAAGCCGACGAGATCGCGCCCGTTCCAGGCGAGACCGTCATGGTCAAACCGAGCTTCTCCGCGTTCTTCAACACCGCGCTCGACGAGACGCTGCGCGAGGAAGGCATCGACACCGTCGTGCTCATCGGGACGACCACGCCGAACTGCATTCGCTCGACCTGCTACGACGCGCTTTCGCTCGGATACAACGCGATCGTCGTGGAAGACGCCACGTCCTCGAGAAACCGGGCGGTGCAAGACTCGAACATCGAGGACATGCGCTTCATCGGCGCGACGATACTCGACAGCGCGACGTTTGCCGCGCAGGGCCTTTCCGACGTGGAGGACGTCGTCGCCGAGGCGCGAAAGCTCATCGAGCCCGCGCGCTGACGTGCTCGTGCAAAACCCGCGCCCCCGCTGCGTCGACCGCTGGACGAGGTCGATCGCATAACCGACCGATCGGCTCGAAGGCCTCGCCACGCCGAAAAACACCCTGGATCGCGCATGCACGGCGCAGCCGTCCCGCATGCGCCGTACAAGAAAAAGACCCCCTTGCGGGGGTCTTCGACGTACATGACGAGAACGCTCCTAGCGGAAGCTCTTCTCCTTGATCTTGGTCGCCTTGCCCACCTTGTTGCGCAGGTAGTACAGCTTGGCACGGCGCACATCGCCCTTGCGGGTGACCTCGATCTTCTCGATCTTCGGGGAATGCACGGGGAAGGTGCGCTCCACGCCGATGGAGAAGCTGATCTTTGCGAACGGTGAAGGTCTCGCGGACCGACTCGCCCTGACGGCGGATGACGTCGCCCTGGAACACCTGGATACGCTCGCGGTTGCCCTCGGTGATGCGATAGTGAACCTTCACGTTGTCGCCCACGTTGAACTCGGGAGATCCTGCTTGATCTGCTGCTGCTCGATAGCGCGAATGATATCCATTGTTTCGTTTCCTTCTTTTCGTACTACGACTACACACGCCGCTCAAACGCTCTTTCGATCCCAGCGTACGCGCTATGCGCGGGCATCGGCATGCAATGCCCCAATCAGCCGATCACTTAAAGACCTGTACGGCACCCTGACAGAGGTCGGATGGAAACGCTGCGGTCCCTGAGGGATACCGTTTACTCCGACGTGAAAAGGAGCGCTTAAGAAGCCAACGTAGAAGTATAGCAGATAATTCACGATCCGCACCGTATTATTCAAAGAAGTTTCGAAGCGACGGGTGCTGCCGCGTTCGGGTCGCGTACGGGTCGCGCTCAACCGCGTTCGCCGCACGACGGCGCCCTCGTCCTACGAGATCGCCGTCAGATCCACCACGCGCGTCGCAAGACGCCCCGTGAGCGCAGGGCCATGCGAGACGAACAAAACGCCCCTTCCCGAACGCTCAGCATCGTCGCCAGATGAAGCGCCAAATCCGCACCTGGGTCAACGCGTCGAGCATCGTGGAGATCTCGTCGGCGACGACGTAGCGCGGATTCGCCGCGATGGCGCGCGCGATGCAGAAGCGCTGAAGCTCGCCGCCGGAGAGCTCATGGGGGAAGCGGCGCATCCACTCATCGCGAATGCCCAGGGCGCAGAGCAGCTCCTCGTCGACCGCGCCCGCCTCGGCGAGAGACGCCTCCATGCGCATGCGGGGTCGAGCACTTTCTCGGGATGCTGCCCGATCAGCTGCACGCGCGAGGCTCCGCGACGCGGATGGGGCGAGCCGTCGACGAGCACCTCGCCGGACCAAGGCCGCAGATAACCGGCGAGAAGCATGCACAACGTCGTCTTGCCGAACCCCGACGGAGCTGCGAGGGCGACGCGCTCACCCGGGGACACGCGAAGGCTCACGCCCTCGTAGAGCATACGGCCGCGCTTGTAGCCGAAAGAAACGTCACGAGCTTCGAGCGACATCGTCGAACACCTCCCAACCCGCATCCGCGTCAATCGACGCCGAAGCATCCTCGGCCGCGACGTCGGAAAAACGAGTGCTCGGGCAGCGCATGCCACAGGGCGCGCGAGAACGGATGCCTCAACAGGCAGGGGTCGGAGAAATTGCCCACCGCCGTCTCCTCGACCACTGTGCCGTCCTTGAACACCGCCACGCGGTCAGCGACGCGCAAAGCCAACTCGATATCGTGCGTGATGAGCATGACGCCGCCCCCTTCATCGGCGAACGAGCGGAAATCGGCCAACGCGCGCACCGCGAGATCGAGATCGAGACCGGGCGTCGGCTCGTCGGCGATGATCACGCGCGGATCGTCCATAAGCGCGCAACAAAGCAAGACGCGCCGCGCCATGCCACCCGAAAGCTCATGCGGATACAGCTGCGCGACCTCCGGCGCCAACCCGTATCGCGCGAACAGCTCCTCCTCCTGCTTTCGCGCGCGCCTGACCTTGTCGGCACGGCGAGCCGCGCCGCGACCCGACGAGGCGCCCGACCTGACGCCCCACCTTCATAAGCGGATCCGCTGGAAACGCTTTGGGGCAAAAAGCGACAAGCCCGCTCCCCGCAAGCGAGAAAGGCTGCTCGCATCCTGAAGCGCTCCGTCGAACCAAATGCGCCCCCGTGACGCGAGCGTTGGGCTCGTAGAGCCCCATGACGGCATCGGCGAGAAGCGACTTGCCCGAGCCCGAGGCCCCGACCACCGCGACGATCTCCCCCCCTCGTGCACCGCGATGGAGAGACTCTCGATTGCGCGGTGCTCGGTTTTCTCCGCGGCGAAATACGGACGAGCGCTGTCGTACATCGAGAACGACACCGACAGATCCTCGACCTGCAGAAGATGATGCCCGCTTCCATGATGCGAGGATTCGGCATGGCTGTGGTGGTGATGCACCTGGGCGCGCTCGTGCGCGAACGACTCGTGCGCCGCACCCTCCCCTCACCTCGACGGGCGGCTGCGCGGACCCTGACGTGGATAGGCTCACATCCGCTCCTTACTCCTGTGCGCTATGCGGATCGACGAGCTTGCGGAGATTGCCGCCCGCGGCGTCGAACAGCATGACCGTCAACACGAGCGCCACGCCGGGAAACACCGCGAGCCACCACATGCCCGCCGTCAGATACGACATCGACTCCGACAAAATGATGCCGACGGCCGGCATCTCGGGCGGAAGCCCGAACCGAGAAACGTCACCGCCGCCTCGTGCAGGATGGCATGGGGAAACATCAGCACCAATCCGACGATGAACTGGGGAAGCACGTAGGGGAAGCATGTGTTTGACCGCGATCTCGAACCCGCTGACGCCGAGCGCGCGCCGCAGCCACAAAACCCGACTCTTGCACTGCAGAACCTCCGCGCGCACCACGCGCGTGAGCGAGGGCCAATGCGTCAGCGCCACGCCGATCGTCACGCCCCAAAACCCTTTGCCCAATGCGAAGGAGATGAGAATGAGCAAAACGATGTGGGGAACGCCCATGACCAAATCCACCAACCAGGTGATCGCCGCATCGACCTTCCGTCCGCCAAGCGCCGCCGTCACCCCCAACGCGAGGCGCGATGAGCGAAGACGCCAAGGCGGCGACGCAGCCGATGAGCACGCTCGTCGACAGCCCCGCGAGGGTACGCATCAGCATATCGCGGCCCATCCAGTCCGTTCCGAACGGATGCGCCGCGCATGGAGCCAGGTTCTTCTGGGCGAAATCCGTCTGCATCGCGGCAGGCGTCGCAACTTGCCCCGCAACCGCCACGCAAGCAAGGGCGACGATCGCCGCAAGGCAGACGACGAGGGCGCGCCGCCTGTTCGACCGCCGCGACGCCGCAGGCTCGTGAAACACCGCGAGAGCCTCGTCAGCCATCGAGACCCGCCTCCTTCCCACGCTGGAAGCGCGTCCTCCCGCGTGAAGGCTGCGCAAGGCGCATCCGCGGGTCGATCACGTGGTACAGCACGTTCGCGACCAGGTTCCCCCGAAGACCAGCGCCGCGGACACAAGCGCTATGCCCACGAGCAGCGCCGCATCGCCCCCCGAGCCCCGCGGTCACCGCAGCCTGCCCGAGCCCCGGATACGAGAACACCTGCTCGACGAGCACCGAGCCCCGAATATCTCCGCGATCTGGGCGAACTGCAACGTCGTCGCAGGAATGACGAGGTTGCGCAGACCGTGGCGCATGACCGCGCGCGACGTGCTCATGCCGCGCGCACGGGCGAAGCGAACGTAGTCGGACTCCATCACGTCGACGGTCTTCTCGCGGGTATGGAGCGCGATGTTGGCAACCCCGACCAACGACAGCGTGATGGCGGGAAGCGCCATGTGATGGAGCGCGTCGACGACGGTGACGTCAGCCGCCGATTGGCCGATGGGAACCGAAAGCCGAAGGGAAACCACCCGAGCGACACCGAAAACACCACGAGCAGCAGCAAGGCGATCCAAAACGTCGGCATCGAAGCGAGCACGAAGCAATACGTCTTCACCGCACGGTCGAGAAAACCGCCGCGGAGAACGCCCGCCGCGACCCCGAGCGCGAAGCCGAGCACGCCGCTCACGAGCCATGCGACCGTCATGAGCGCCAACGAGTTGAGTGCCCGCGAGGCTATCACGTCGACGACGGGCGCGTTGTAGCGCAGCGACATGCCCATATCGCCTTGCAACACGGCTCCCACCCAGTTCAGGTAACGCTCGGGAAGCGGCACGCCGACGCCCCAGTACGAATCGAGCTGCGCGCGCTTCTCGGGGCTCATGCCGACGAGCGCGGTTTGGCCGACGTTCGCCTGCACGGGATCGATTGGCGACAAGCTCACCAACGTGAACACGACGACGCTCACCGCCACCATGAGCAGGCAGAACTTGAGCATATGTCCGGCGAACCTCAACATGAGAACAGCCCGCAAAACCCTCTCCCTCGAAGCGCCCGCGTCGTCGCGAACGCTCGAAACCCTTACCGATTCCACGACCAACGGTCGACGTTGTTGACGAGCGACCAACCGTGCCCATGGGGATGAGGCTTCTGCTTCGCGATCTCAAGGCCATCGCGCTCGAAATACAAGTGGTCCACGTTGGCGAGCCACACCCAGGTCGACGCCCCTGGACGGCGACGCCCGCGCCGTTTCCGGATCCCACTGCGCACGCCGATAGTACGCGTAGGAATCCTCCACGCTTGCCTGCTCACGTGCCGTTTGGAGGCACGCATCGATTGCGGGTCCCCGTACGACGCGTAGTTTCCCCATCCCTCGGAATGCGTGAGCTCGTACAGCTCGACAGGCGCGTTAGAGCCCCAGCCCCACAAAACCGGATCGCTGTACTGATGGGGGTAGATGTCATCCCAGCTCGCGCCCCTTGAACGTCACCTCGATCCCAAGCCCCTTGCACTGATCGGCGAAGTCGGCGGCGAGCGCCTGGCGAACGGAATCGCCCGCCGAGTAATACAGATCGAACGCGGCGCGCACGCCGTCTTTGACGCGAACGCCGTCGCCGCCTGCAATCCAACCCGCATCCTCCAGCAATCGACGCGCGTAATCGGGGTCGACGTCGACCTTCATGTCGGGCGACGCCCACGGAAGGCCCTCGCCGACGCTCCACGCGACCGTTCCGTACCCGTTGAGCACGTGCTCAATCATGCCGTCGCGGTCGATGCCGTAGTTCAAGGCACGGCGAACGGCGATGTCGCAGGTGACGTCGTTGCCCACCTTGTAAGCCACGCCCTCCTCGATCTTGTCGGGGGCATCGGCGCCGACGCACGGAAGCGAGATGCCGCGGGGAGTCGACCGAGTGGCAGTTGAGCAGCGCGTACCCTTCGGGAACGTGCTCGGCAAGCGAGGCGGACGTGTAGGCGACATCGACCTCGCCCGCCTGCGCGGCGGCCATCGAGGCGTCCTCCTCCATGAACAGCACCACGACGCGATCCATAAGCGGCTTCTCACCGTAATAGTCGGGGTTGGCGCGCAGGATCACCTGCTGCCCGCGATCCCATTGCTCCAGCATGTAGCGCCCCGATCCGACAGGGCGGGCGCCGTAGTCGCTGCCGTAAGCATGGGCGGGCACGATGCCCACAACCGCCAACGTGTAGAGCAACGCGTTGTTCGGCCGCTTCATGCGAAGCTCGACGACGTTCGGTTCGACGACGACCGCCTCGGCAACCGACGACAAATCCGCCTCGGAAGCTTCAGATGAGATGATGCCGTTGACGGTGAACGCCACGTCTTGCGCGGTCAATGCGACGCCGTCGGTGAACATGACGTCGTCGCGTACGTGAAACGTCCAGGTCATGCCGTCTTCCGAGCACTCATACGACGTGGCGAGATCGTTCACGAACGCAAGCTCGGCATCGGTGGCGATGAGCGTCGACTGGATGAGGGGCTCGTGAACGTGCTCCCCGCAACCCCATGACACCAAAGGATCGAACCCCGCCGCAGGCTCGGAGCCAGGCGTCATGGTGACCACCACCTGGCGCACGCCGTCAGCCGACGTCGACGCGGACGGAAGCGCCTTGAGACGATCCGCATCCGACGAGCGAGACGCCCGACGCAGCCGCGAAGCGCTCCTGAAACCCGCGATCTTGACGAACTCGCGACGAGAGATCCGCGTCATGAGAAAACCTTCTTTCGTGTTACGTTCATAAAATACGTAACAAATGATACCGGGCGTCCTTCCTTAAAAGCGCGACGATTTCGCAGCGAGCCTCCGTCAAGCGCAAACGGCTCCCGCTCAGCCGTCAACGGCATGCGAGAGGGCGGGCGCGGCGAGAGTCAAGGCGCTAGATGAGCGAGAGCAGCGCGTAAGCTGCGACGCCCGTGACGGCGCACCAAAGAAGCGACTTCGTCTTCGCAGCCACAACGACCACGCAAAGCGCGGCGACGAGGGGGATGGCCGCAGGCCAAAGCCCCGCATCGAACATGCCGGTGCGAACAGGTCGTTGGCGACCAACGCGGCGAACGCGGCGGGCGGGATGAATCCGAGCGCACGCTTCAGCATGGGGAAGCTCCCGCCCTTTCAAAATGAAAAGGGGCAGAACGCGACACGCCAACATGGTGACGCCGCACGCGATCAGCACGACCCAGAACTCAGGCCACGTCATCGAACCACCTTCGCATCCTTGACGATCTTGCCGTCGCGCCAACGCGCGTACGCCATCGCCGCAGCCACGCCGATGAGCGCGCCGATCAAGATGGCGGGACCGGAGATCCCCACGATCTTGCACAGGCAGACGCCGAGCATGGCCGTCACGAAAGCCACGACGTTGGCCGAGGTCATGCGCTGGCTGACCAGAAGGCAGATGAAGATGGAGGTCATGGCGAACGCCGCGATGTTCAGCGGAATGCCGATGGCGCCTCCCACCAAGACGCCGACGACGTTCGAGACGGTCCACGAAGTCTGGGAGAAGACGTTCACCCACAGCGCGCGGTCGACCGACCAACCGCCCTCTTTGAACTTAGCCGTGGAGACCCCGTAGCTCTCGTCGGTCACCGTCGCGGCGAAAAGAAACGCGAGCCGCTTCGAAACGCCCTTGCACTCAGGCGCGAACGATGCCGAATACAGCATCTGGCGCGTGTTCACAAGCGAGACGCTCGCGATGATCGAGGCGAGCGGCGATGCGGCGAGGTACATGTTCGGAATCATGAACTGGCCCGCTCCCGAGTAGAACAGCACCGAAAGCAGAAAAACCTGCAAGACGTTGAGCCCGATCGATTGGCAGAGAATGCCGCAGGGAATGCCGATGGCAACATAGCCCAACACGATGGGCAATGCCGCGCTGAAAGCTTGGGAGATGTGATCTTTGTTAAACATGAGCTTTGCCATTATAGCCATTCGCCGTGCAATTTCAAAAGAAAGCGCAGGAGGAGACGGCAGCCACACGCGAAGGCGCGCGACGACGCACGCCCCTGAGCTGAAGGCTTCGCCCCGCTTCGCACGCAGCCGGGCACGGCGCAGGCTGCGGCGGGTGCCGGCCGGGACGTGCGGCGCAAGCCGTCGCGCAGCGCGCCCGGCTTGCGCGCGAGATCCTCAGAGCAGCGTGTGCAGGCAAGACGCTCCGTGCGCGGGCACGAACAAGCGCTTGAACGTGCTGACGGCGTACCTGTCGGTCATGCCCGCGAGATAATCGACCACTGCGCGCACGTCATCCCCCTCCGAGATGAGGCGGTACTCCTCGGGGATATCGGCGACATGGCCGACATAGTAGGCGAACAGCGACTCGACGAGACGCTGCGCCTTCTCGGACTGTTCGAGCACGGCCTCGGAGAAATACACCTTCTCGAACAGAAAGCCTCGCAGCTCCATCATCGCCTCCCACACGCCCTCGCTCATGCGGATGTCGTCTTCTGCGGCCGACGTGCGAACTGCGTCGAAGACGAGCGTCTGAATGCGCGAGGAATGGTCGGGGCCGAGAACGTCGTGGGTGGCGGCGGGAAGGTCGTCCTCACGCAGCACGCCCGCGCGAATGGCGTCGTCGATGTCATGGTTCACGTACGCGATGCGGTCGGCGAGCGCCACGATGCGCCCTTCGTACGTCTCCGCGCTGACGGATCCGGTGTGGCACACGATGCCGTCGCGCACCTCGGAGGTCAAGTTCAAGCCGCGGCCGCCGTTCTCGATGACCTCGACCACGCGCAGCGATTGCTCGTTATGGCGATAGAGCGAAAGCGCCTCGCTCGACTCGGGGTCGACGCCCCGCAGACGGGCCAAGCACGTTCTGATGGCGTACTCGCCGGTATGGCCGAAAGGGGTGTGCCCGAGATCGTGACCCAAGGCGATGGCCTCGGTGAGGTCCTCGTTGAGGCCGAGCGCCCGGGCGATGGTGCGGGCGATTTGCGCCACCTCGAGCGTGTGCGTCAACCGCGTGCGGAAATGATCGCCCTCGACCGCCAAGAACACCTGGGTTTTATGGGAGAGCCTGCGAAACGCCTTCGTATGCAAGATCTTGTCGCGATCGCGCTGGAAATCGCCGCGGAGCAAATCCTGGTCGCTCGAGCGCTCGCGCCCCTCGCTCTCATCGGAAAACGACGCCTCAGGCGAGAGCACCTGATGCTCGACGAGCTCATGGTCTTCACGATGCACCACGTACATGGCGAACTCCTTCCCTTCGGTTTCGAAGGCGTTGAAAGCGCGATCGCGCCCGTCCCATCACCTGCGTTCGAAAACCCTCTCCATCTCATCGGGGGGAAACACGCCGCGTTCGGTGACGATGCCGGAGATCAAGCTCGCAGGGGTCACGTCGAACGCAGGGTTCATGACGTCGACGCCCTCGATGGCCACGGCGAGCACCTCCTCGGCGGCGCGCTGCTCGATGGGGATGTCGGCCCCGCTCGAGCAAGACAGATCGATCGTCGAGGAAGGCGCGGCCACGTAAAACGGAATCCCGTGATGATGCGCGAGAACCGCCACGCCGTAGGTGCCGATCTTGTTCGCCGTGTCGCCGTTCGCCGCGATGCGGTCCGCCCCGACCACCACCGCATCGACAAGCCCCGCAGCCATGACGCTCGCAGCCATGTTGTCGCAAAGAAGCGTGCAGGGAACGCCCGCTCGGGAAAGCTCCCAAACCGTCAGGCGCGCGCCCTGCCCCACGGGGCGCGTCTCGTCGGCGTACACGCGCTCGATCTTGCCCTGCTCGGCCGCGGCGTACACCACGCCGAGCGCCGTGCCGTAGAACGCCGTCGCCAAAGACCCCGCGTTGCAATGCGTCAGAACGCGCGACCCGGCTTCAAAAAGCGCGGCCCCCGCGGCGCCGATGGCGCGGTTGGCGGCTTCGTCCTCACGCTCGAGGCGTTTGACGAAAGCGTACAGCGCTTCGGTCACGCACCCATGACCCCCTCGGCCATCGCGCGACGAGCCTCCGCCATCGCCCCTTCAACCGCCCATGCCAGGTTGACCGCCGTCGGACGAGCCTGCGCGATGAGCTGCGCGCGCTCGGCAAGATCGTCCATGAAGGCCTCGTCCGCGTCGGGAGAGTCCCCTTCCACCTCGGCGGCGGCGAGCGCGACCGCGGCAGCTCCCGCGACGCCGATCGCCCGGCGCGCCGCGGACCTTCAAGGTCTTGACGGCGTCGACGACTTCCCGCCAATCGGCGAGATGAAGGTAAGACTCCTCGTAAGGCAAGACGCTTTGATCGAGAAGATCGAGCCGAAAGGCCGTCGCGCCTGCATCCGAGCGTTGCGCGCGCGAGAGCGAAACGGTGCGGGGAAGACGGTCGAGATCGAGCGACAAAGCCATGGAACTCTCCTTAACTTGCAGGTAAGCGCATGCGTTATTTTACCGCAACGGCAATCGCGCACGTGCGAAAGCGCCGCCGCGACGACGAGGCGCCGCGCACGAGACGCGCCGTCGACATGAGAGAACGCGAAGAAAAGGCCCCGCGCAATGCACGGGGCCCAAAGTAAAAGTCGACGTACGCGGTAAGACTTGAAGCGAAGCGCTATTTCGCAGCGAGCGCCGCCTGAGCCGCTGCAAGCCCGCGCCACGGGCACGCGATAGGGGAGCAGCTCACGTAGTCGAGCCCGATCTCGTTGAACGTGTGGATGGAGTCGGGATCGCCGCCGTGCTCGCCGCACACGCCGCAAACCAAATCAGGGTTGCCCTCGTGACCAAGCTGCACGCCCATCTTCACCAGCTTGGCGACGCCTGCGTCGATGGTCGCGAAGGGGTTGTGCGGAAGCAGGTGCTCGGTAAGGTACTGCGGGACGAACTCCGCTTCCACGTCGTCGCGGCTGAAGCCGAAGGTCATCTGGGTGAGGTCGTTGGTGCCGAAGGAGAAGAAGTCGGCCTCGGTGGCGATCTCGTTGGCGGTGACGGCCGCGCGCGGCAGCTCGATCATGGTGCCGACGGGGATCTCGAGCTCGACGCCTTCGGCCTCGGCGACCTCGGCGATGGTCTTCTCGGCCACGCCGCGCAGCTTCGCGAGCTCGGGCAGCACGGACACGAGCGGGATCATGATCTCGGGCTTCGGATCGAGGCCCTCCTTCTTCAGGCGCGCGGTCGCCGTCGCGATGGCGCGGATCTGCATGACGGGAAGAATCGGGTACACGATGCCGAGGCGGCAGCCGCGCAAACCGAGCATCGGGTTCTGCTCGGCGAACGAGTCGATCTTCTCCATGAGATCGCGCTTCTGGTTGACGGCACGCGGATCCGCGCCGGTTGCCTCCATGCGGGCGATCTCGACGTCGAGGCTCGAGGGCTCTCCAAGAACTCGTGCAGCGGCGGGTCGAGCAGGCGCACGATGACCGGCATGCCGTCCATCGCCTTGAACATGCCGTAGAAGTCGCCGGACTGAGCCTCGAACAAGTCGGCAACGGCCTTCTCGCGGATGAGCTCATCGTCGTTCAGGATGAACGTCTGGATGATCTGCTTGCGGTCGCCCAGGAACATGTGCTCGGTGCGGCACAGGCCGATGCCCTGGGCGCCGAACGAACGCGACAGCTCCGCGTCCTCGGGGTTGTCCGCGTTGGCGCGAACGCCGAGCGTGCGGAACTCGTCGGCCCACTCGAGGATGGTGTCGAGGTCGCCGGTGAGCTCGGGCATCACCAAATCGACCGCGCCGAGAACGACGATGCCGGAGGTGCCGTCGATCGAGATCATGTCGCCCTCGCGGATGACCAGGTCGGTGCCGGCGATGGCGGCCTCCTTGCGGTCCGCGTCGATCTTCAGCGCCTCCACGCCGCACACGCACGGCGCGCCCATGCCGCGGGCGATGACGGCCGCGTGGCTCGTCTTGCCGCCATGGGAGGTGAGAATGCCCTCGGCGGCGATCATGCCGGCCAGGTCGTCGGGGTTGGTCTCCCAGCGCACCAGCACGCACTTGCGGCCGGCCTCGGCGGCGGCCACGGCGTCGGCGGCGGAGAAGACGGCCTCGCCCACCGCGGCGCCCGGACTCGCGTTCAGGCCGCGCGCGACCACGTCGTAGGAGGCGTTCTTGTCGAACTGGGGATGAAGCAGCTGATCGAGCTGATCGGGCTCGACGCGGCGAACGGCCTCCTCCTTGGTGATGAGGCCCTCCTTCTCCATCTCGATGGCGATGCGCAGGGCGGCCGCGGCGGTGCGCTTGCCGGCGCGGGTCTGCAGCATCCACAGCTTGCCCTGCTCGATGGTGAACTCAATGTCGCACATATCGCGGAAGTGGTTCTCCAGCACGTCGAAGATCTCCTCGAGCTGGGCGCCCGGCCTCCTCGAGGCCGGCGACGTGCTTGAGCTCGGCGATCGGCGAGGTGTTGCGGATGCCGGCCACGACGTCCTCGCCCTGGGCGTTCACCAGGTAGTCGCCGTAGAACTCGCGCTCGCCGTTGGCGGGGTTGCGGGTGAACGCCACGCCCGTGGCAGAGGTGTCACCCTTGTTGCCGAACACCATGGACTGCACGTTGACGGCGGTGCCCAGATCGTCGGCGATCTTCTCCTTCTGGCGGTAGAGAACCGCGCGCGGGTTGTTCCAAGAGCCGAAGACGGCCTCGATGGCCAGCTGCAGCTGCACCATGGGATCCTGGGGAACTGGGCGATGCCGTCGACCGCGAGCGAGGGTAGTCGGCGATCGAGACGTTGTCGGAGAATATGCCCCCTTGAACTCGTCGACGAGCTCCTGCAGGTCCTCGGCAGTCAGATCGGTGTCGGAAGCGACGCCGCGGTCGTTCTTCATGGCGACGATGGCGTTCTCGAACAGATCGCCGTCGAGGCCCATCACGACGTTGGAGAACATCTGGATGAAGCGGCGGTAGGAGTCCCACGCGAAGCGGGGGTTGTCGGTCTGCTTGATGAGGCCGTTGATGGACTCATCGTTAAGGCCGAGGTTCAGCACGGTGTCCATCATGCCGGGCATGGAGAAGGGGGCGCCGGAGCGAACGGACACGAGCAGCGGATCCTCGGCGTCGCCGAGGCGCTTGCCCATGCGCTCCTCCAGGTCGGCGCGGTACTCGGGGATGGTGTCAAGCGCGCCTTCCGGCCACGCGTTGCCGGCGTTGGCGTACTCCATGCAGGTCTGGCACGTGATGGTGAATCCGGGAGGCACCGGCAGCCCGATGTTGGCCATCTCGGCGAGGTTCGCGCCCTTGCCGCCGAGCACCCACTTCATCCTGGTGTTGCCCTCAGTCACATTGTTGCCCTGCGCGTCCTTGCCGAAAGCGTAGACGCGCTTCACTGTCTCGGTCACCTTTTTCTCCTTAATGCTGTGCACTAAAAAGCCGTGCGGTTACCTATCGAACGCAACCGACGGGGATCGCCGGACGCGCTGAGCGTTCGCGGCGTCAAGCGCCGCGAACATTACTCAATAATATCAGTGGTCGAGGGGTGAGGACCTCTCGTAGTACCTCAAAATCTCCTGAGCGGTTTCCTCAACGGCGCGTTTTTCAGTGTGAACGATGATGCAGCCGAGTCTGCGCATCAGAGCGCGCGCTTTCTCGAGATCCTCGTAGACGTACTCGGGGTCGGCGTAGCGCGGCGCGATCATCTGCGCGCGACCGAGTCTGCGCTGGCGAATATCGATCAGCACGTCAGCGGTCGTCATCAGGCCGAACAGGCGCGTTCGATCGACGTCGTAGATCTCTTTGGGCGGCTCGGTCGAAGGATCGAGCGGGATGTTGGCCACTTTGTAGCCCTGCTGCGAGAGGTAGATGGAAAGGGGCGTCTTCGAAGATCGCGAAACGCCGATGAGGACGATGTCAGCCTGCGTGAGCTCCTGAGGGGTTGCGCCCGTCGTCGTGCGCGATGGTGAACTCGATGGCCTCGATGCGGCGGAAGTAGTTGTAATCGGAACGCGCAGGTAACCCGGCACGTAAGACGGAGACAGCCCGCTCATCTTGGCGATGGCGTCCACCGCGTTGGTCATCAGGTCCACCGCGACGATGTTGTCGTGCTTCTCCACGTATGCGGACACCTGGTTGCGCACGTCGGTGTTCACGAGCGTGTAGAACACGAGCATGTGGTCGTCGCCGAACGCCTCCTCATGGTGACGGGAATGCTCGTCGAGGAACCTGCGAACCTCTTGGAACGACTTCACCTTGGGCAGGGTCTCGATACGCGGGTTCGTCACGCCGAACTGGGCGGCGGCGGCGCGCGCCATCGCCTGAGCCGTCGCGCCGACCGAATCCGAGATGATGTGAATGGTCGGGATCTTCTGATAGTGGACAGGGGAAACGGACTCGGACATGAGGTCCTCTCTTTCTCGTGACGACGAGGCGGAAAGCGCTCCACACGACAAGACCCCGAAAGCCGCGCGGACGTTGCGGGCTGTCGGGGTCTCGATGAGCAGGTACGGTCGGCCTACTTCTTCGCCATCTTGCCGAAATCGGCGACGTTGGCGAACACGCCGACGAAGCGGTTGAGCAGCTTCATGCGGTTCGCGCGCACGGCAGGATCCTCGTCCATGACCATGATGCGCTCGAAGAACAGGTCGATGGGCTTGCGCATGGAGGCGAGCTCCGCCAAAGCGGCAGCGTAGTCGTTGCCCTCGAGGGGCGCGCGCGACGCGCGACTCCGCCTGGACGATGGCGCAGCTCAAAGCATGTTCGACCTCGTTGAGCATGCCTTCGTCGAAATCGCAGCCCGCGTCGGCGTCGCGCAAGTTGTTCGCACGCGCGAACGCGGTGGCGAATCGTCAAACGTCTCACGTTCGCCTCGACGCGCCTGCTCAAGAGCACGCACGCGACGCACGAACTCGAGCGGCTCGGCCACGTCGCACGCGAGCACGGCGTCGATCGCATCGGCGCTGTTGCCCCTCGTCGCGCATCATGACCTTCGCACGCGTGATGAAGAAGTCGACCACCTCGGCGCGCACGGCCGCCGCGTCGAAGGACAGCCCGCCTCGGCGAGCGTCGCAAGCGAGGCGTCGATGGCGGCGGAAAGCGACACCGGCAGAGGATCGACGTCGGCGAGCAGCATGCTCATGATGCCGATGGCGCTTCGACGCAACGCGAACGGGTCGGAAGAGCGGTGGGGCCTTGCCCGACGGCGAACAAACCGCAGATGGTGTCGAGCTTGTCGGCGGTCGCAACCACCTTGCCCACAACCGAAGCCGGCGGCTCGTCGCCCGAGAAACGCGGACGGTAATGATCCCCGATGGCATTGGCGACCTGATCGTTCTCCCCTGCGGCGAGCGCGTAGTAATAGCCCATGGTGCCCCTGAACGCTGGTGAACTCGACCACCGCGCCGGTGACGAGGGTCGGCCTTGCAGAGCTCGGCGGCGCGCACCGCGTCGGCGGCATCGGAGGCGGAAAGGCCCGCGTCCTTTGCAAGATGGGCGGCCAAAGAGACGATGCGGTTCGTCTTGGCGCGCATGGTGCCGAGCGATTCCTGGAAGACGACTTCGTCAAGTCGCTCGACGTAATCCTCGAGCGGGCGCTTGAGGTCCTCGTCGTAGAAGAACTTGGCGTCGTACAGGCGCGCCGCGACGACGCGCTCGTTGCCGTCGACGATGTTCGATTCGAAGGAGGGATCGCCGTTGGAGGTGATGAGGAACTTGTTGGCCAGCGAGCCGTCCGCGTTGAACAGCGGGAAGTAACGCTGGTGGACGAGCATGGCGTCGACGATGATCTCCTTGGGGAACCGCCAGGAACAGCTCGTCGAAAGTGCCCACCATCACCGTGGGATACTCGGCGAGGTTGACGACCTCCTCCATGATCTTCGCGGGAAGCTCGGCGACCAGGCCGACCTTCTGCTCCGCCTGGCCCTGCTCGCGGATGCCTCCTCGCGCTCCGCCTCGCTGGGAACGACGAAGGCGCCCGCGCAGCACGTCGACGTACGAATCGGCGTCAGGCACCTTGTGGGGGCCGGGAGAGAGGAAGCGATGGCCGCGCGTTTCGTCGCCCGCGACGAGACCCGCGAACTCGACAGGGGACGACCTCGTCGCCGAACAGCGCGAGCAGCCAGCGAACCGGGCGGCTGAACTGCTCGGAGCGGAGCCCCAACGCTGAGCCTTGGGCCACTGGATGGCCGTGATCACGCCCCGAGGATGCCCGGCAAAAGCTCGGCCACATCGCGCTCGGGGAGTCTGCTTCACCGCGTAGACGTACTCCACGCCGTTCTCGTCGCGACGCTCGAGAGCCGACGCGTCGACGCCCTTGCCGCGCGCGAAGCCCAAAGCGGCCTTCGTGGGGTTGCCGTCAGCGTCGAACGCGATCTTGGCCGCAGGCCCGCGGAAGACCTCCTCGATTTTCTCAGGTGCGCCGGGAACGCCGTCGGCGACCACCGCGAGGCGTCGAGGGGTCGAGTACACCTCGACGTCGCCTACGGAATGCCCTCGGCGTCGAACGCCGCGCGCACGACGTCGGCCATCTTGAGGGGGGCGGCGGCGTGAAGGTCGAAGGCGGGGATGCTCCTCGGTGCCGATCTCGAAGGCAAGGGTCCTCATTGCCATGATGTCTATGCCTCCTTCTTCTCGTCTGCGGCAGGCTCGACGCCGGCCACGTGCTCCAAGTAGCTCGCGCAGCACGCCTTCGCGATGGTGCGCACGCGCAGGATGTAGGCCATGCGCTCGGTGGCCGAGGATGACGCCGCGCGCGTCGAGCAGGTTGAACGCATGGCTGCACTTCAAGACGTAGTCGTAGGCGGGAAGCGGAAGGCCTGCGGCGAGCGTGCGGTTGCACTCCGCTTCGTAACGGTCGAACTCCCGAAAAGCAGATCGGTGTCGGCGATCTCGAAGTTGTAGGCCGAGAACTCGCGCTCGTTCTCGAGGAAGACGTCCCCGTACGTGAACACGGCGCCGTCGTCGCCGCGGGCCCACACGATGTCGTAAACGGAGTCGACGCCTTGGATGTACATGGTCAGACGCTCGAGGCCGTAGGTGATCGCGGCGGGAACGGGCTTGCGCTCGAAGCCGCCCACCTGCTGGAAGTAGGTGAACTGGGTGCACTCCATGCCGTCGATCCAGATCTCCCAGCCCAGGCCCCAGGCGCCCAGCGTCGGGCTCTCCCAGTCGTCTTCCACGAAGCGCACGTCGTGCTCCTCGACGTTGATGCCGATGGCGCGCAGGGAGTTGAGGTAGAGCTCCTGAACGTTATCGGGCGAAGGCTTCAGGATAACCTGGAACTGGTAATAGTGCTGCAGGCGGTTGGGGTTCTCGCCGTAGCGTCCGTCGGTCGGTCGGCGCAGAAGGCTGCACGTAGGCCGTGCGCCACGTGCCGGGTCCCAGGGAGCGCAACGTGGTGGCGGTGTGGAAGGTGCCCGCACCCACCTCGTTGTCGTAAGGCTGCAGCACGACGCAACCCTGATCGGCCCAATAACGCTGCAGGTTCATGATGACGTCTTGGAACGTCGGCGGGCAAGCGGTCGCGCCCCTGAGCGACCTCGCCCTGTGCTTCCTCGAAAGACATGGGACTCCTCTTCCTCCTTATCAGTCGAGCAGACCGATTCTGCTCAACGGCCAATATCTGAAAACAGCACGACCCGTGACCGTCGACTCGTCGATGGAGCCGAAGTAACGCGAGTCCTGGGAGTTGGTTCGATTGTCCCCATCACCCAAAGCTAGCCGCCTTCGGGCACCGTGTAGGGATAGACGATCTCCGTCCCATACGCGGGCGTGATCGGATTCGAGGGCTTGCCCTCGGTGTAAGCTCGATGAGGCGCGCTGCCGTCGACGACGACTTGACCGTCGACCAGATCGACGAGTCTCCCCGCCGGTGGCGATCACGCGCTTGATGAGGATGCGACCCCTGGGAATCTCGGGATCTTCGAAGGTGACGATGTCGCCACGCTCGGGCTCGCCGCCGTAATAGGTGATCTTCTCGGAAGACCATGTCTCCCACCTCGATGGTGTTCTCCATGGAACCCGAGGGGATGCCGTAGGCCTGAAAGACGAACGTGCGGATGCCCCACGACAAGACGAGCACGGCGACGATGATGCCCAAAAACGAGATGATGGAGCGCACAACGCCCGATCCTTTACGCTCCGGCATGTTGACCGGAGAACATGTGCCCGCATCATCCCTTTCATCCCCATCCACGCGATGACGTCGGATGCGCTTGTTACCGTGAACGCCTATGATACCGCTTGGCGTGCCGAGCCCCCGATGCCGCTACAAAGATTCGAAAATTTCCGATCAGCGGAGGTGAGAGAGCCCGCGCGCTCGAACTCGTCGAGCAAGTCGGGCCGAAGCCGCGCCGTCCGTGCGAGGCTCTGCTCGCGCCTCCATGCGGCGATGGCGGCGTGGTTGCCGGACAGCGAACACCTCAACCTCCATGCCGCAGAAACACAGGGGGCGCGTGTACTGGGGGTACTCCAAAGACCGCTTGCGAACGACTCGTCGACAGGGCCCGGCCTCCGCGCCGAGCACGCCCGGCAGCTTGCGCACCACCGCGTCGATGACGATCATCGAGGCGAGCTCCCCCCTGGTGAGCACGTAGTCCCCCAGCGAGATGACGTGGTCGGCCAGGGCGTAAACGCGCTCGTCGATACCCTCGTAGTGGCCGCAGATGAACAGCAGGTGGTCGCATTGGGCGAGTTCGGATGCGTAAGCGTCGTCGAAGGCCTGCCCTGCGGCGCCAGGACGACGATTTGAGGCGCGCCCGTGCGGGACGGGTCGGACAGATCGTCGACCGCCTCGAAGATGGGCTCGCATTTCATGACGAGACCCGCGCCGCCGCCGTAAGGATCGTCGTCTGTCGTGCGATGCCGATCGTCGTCCAGCGCGAGGACATGAGCTGGAAAACTCGAGGATGCCCTTACGCTGGAGCGATGCTCATCGACACCCCATGACCGAATCGTACATATGGGAAACGTCGAAAAGCAGTTTCGATTCAACATGAGGGGTTTCCTTAAAATGGCTTCAGCGCCTCGAAGCCCGGGTCGCACTTCATGGTGGATGCAGGCCGCGCTTCCTCGTCGACCTGCGAGAGAACTCGTCGACGAGGGGGACGTACAACCTCGGCTCCGTCTGCACGGCGCAGCATTCGAGCAGCGACTGAACGGGGCGCTCCTCGACGCGCCGACGACCTCGGCCCGGAAAAGCCCGCCGAACGCATCGAGAGCCTCCCAACCCGCCCATCCTGTGATGCGCCTGGCTCTCGAGCGCAAGGAGGTCTTCGGCCACGTCGGCCTTTCGAACCAGGCAATGGCAGCCCACGAGCGCATCCGCCACGTGGGCGTCGCGCACTCGTTGAAAAAGACGAGGGCCTCGGAATCACCGCGCGCAAGTCGACCGACGCGACGGTGACGTCGCGCGGAGCGTCGAGAACAGGCGGCACCAAGGCCACCTCCATGCCCCTCGTCCAATAAAGGGAAAGGCCCGACGCGCTACGTGCGACAGAGCCCCCCGTTGAGCCAGGTATGCGCCAAAACGGCGACATCAATCCAATCGCTCATTTACTCGGCAAGCTCCTCTTCCACTCTTGCCCTCGCGCACCTGCCGCGCGAGCGTGCGAATGGCCTTGATGACACGACCCTGTCGGCCGATGACCTTTGCCGACGTCCCCCTTCGCTCACGCGGATCTCAACCAAGACGGAACCGTCTTCGGCTTCCCTTCGCCGTGATGTCGAGCTCTTCCTCGACCTCGATGAGGGGACGGACGACCGCGTCAACCAGACCTGCGAGATCTTCCGTCAAAGCAGACATGGTTACGCGTCCTCGCGATGCAATCTTCGAAGACGGGCGACCGTGTCGGTGGGCTGAGCGCCGTTGGCGATCCACTTGTCGACCTTCTCGAGATCGAACTGTGATCATAGCAGGCTCGGTGCAGGGATTGTAACGTCCGACCTCGTCGATGAAGCGGCCATCGCGGGGGAGCGCTGGCGTTGGCGACGACGATGCGGTAGTACGGGCGCTTCTTTTTGCGCCATGACGAGCGAGGGCGGATCTTGACAGCCATGAAGTGTGACTCCTTCTAAATTCAACATTTCGTATATGCAGCACTGCTCACGCAGTGCGGCGAAAACAGCAATTGCTTATATTACGGATAAATCCGCGATTTGCAAGTGCCTGCATCTCATTACCTGATCAGAGCGCCGAAATCAGGGTAAGCGAACCCGTCTGCACACGCAAAAGCCACAAACGCGTCGAGATGGGGGCGAACGCGCCTACTGCCCCATCATCTCCTGGATCTTACGCAGATCGGACATGGACATGCCCCCATGCCGGGCAGCGCGCGCTTGCGGCGGCCCTTGCCCTTCTTGCCCTTCTTCGCCCCCTGCTGCTGCTCGACCGACCCCATCATCTTCTTGACCATCTTCTTGGTCTCGTTGAACTTCTTTATGAGCTGGTTCACCTCGGTCACCGAAACGCCTGCGCCCGCCGCTATGCGCGCGCGACGGCTCCCGTTGAGGATCTCGGGCTTGGCACGCTCCTCTTTGGTCATCGAGTTGATGATGACCTCCATATCGTCGAAAGCGCCCTCGTCGACCTGGCCGCTGCCAAGCGCCTTGTCTCCTCCCGGGCAGCGCGCTGATGAGCTTGGAAACGCCGCCCATCTTGTGGATCTGACGGTTCATGGTGATGAAGTCGTCGAGCGTGAGCTGCCCGCGCGCCATGCGCTCGGCCTCAACCGCCTCCTGCTCTTCCTGCTGCACCTTCACGGCGTTCTCGATGAGCGAGACGACGTCGCCCATGCCGAGGATGCGCTTGGCCATGCGGTCGGGGTGGAACTGCTCCAGGAATCGGGTTTTTCTCCCGGAGGATGAACTTGATGGGCTTTTCCCGTCACCTCGCGAACCGACAAGGCGCCGCCGCCGCGGGCGTCGCCGTCCATCTTGGACATGATGACGCCGTCGAAGTCGACGCGCTCGGCGAACGCCTCGACCACGTTGACGACGTCTTGGCCGGTCATGGCATCGACCACCATGAGGATCTGATCCGGGCTTGACCGCGGCCTTGATCGCCTCGGCCTCGGCCATCATGTCCTCGTCGACGTGCAAACGGCCCGCCGTGTCGATGATGACCACGTCGCGCAGCGAATCGATCGCATCCTGCACGCCCTCCTTGGCGATGCGGACCGGGTCTTGCCCATCGCCGCGATAGACGCGCACGCCGATCTCGTCGGCGAGCGTCGCGAGCTGGTCGGCCGCCGCGGGACGGTACACGTCGCCGGCGATGAGCAGCGGGAGTGATTCTCCTGCTTCAGCCGGTAGGCGAGCTTGGCCGCCGCCGTCGTCTTGCCGAGCCCTGCAGGCCTACCAGCATGATGACATTGGGGATGCGGCTTGAGAACGAGCCGGGAATCGGTGCGGCCGAGCAGCTCGGTCAGCTCGTCGAGCACGATCTTCACGACGTTCTGGGCAGGGGCGTGAGCGAGTCGAGCACCTCGGAGGTGAGGCAGCGCTCCTTCGTACGGGCGACGAACGATTTCACCACTTTGAAGTTGACGTCGGCCTCCAAGAGCGCCAGGCGGATCTCGCGCATGGCGGAGTTGATGTCGTCCTCGGTCAGACGACCCTTGGACTTCAGACCCGAGAAGATGCCCTGAAGGCGCTCGGAAAGATTCTCTAACATAATTCGATGCTCCTCGACGAGGTAGTTCGCGTTATTCCATCTTGCGAATTATACCGCAGGCGGCAAGCGCGGCATCGAAACGACGCGGTCGGCGCAATTACCCCACGAACCCCCTGCGCAGGCCGTCAGCTCAAAAAGTCGACGCGACCCGAGTGCGTGTGGTAGACGGCTCCGCGGATCTCGGGCCGTCTTCGTGCGCGAGCGCGGCAAGCTCGGGATCGCCGGCAAGCGACGCCATGCTCGCGCGCACGTTGAGCACGCACGCCGCGTACGGATCACGCTCGTCGCCGATGGCACGCGCGATACGGTCGGTCACCGCGCTCACGCACCCGTCGGCGCCGCCTTCGATCGTCGCCTGAACGGCACCGCAATGGGTGTGCCCCAGCACGAGCAAAAAGCCGCACGTGCAGATGCGAGCATGCGTAAACCGCGCTTGCGAGCTCGATGTCGCCGATGACGTTGCCCGCCACCCTGATGACGAACAGATCGCCCAGGCTCGACATGAACATATGCTCGGGAATCACGCGCGAATCGGAGCACGTCACCACGATGGCGAAAGGACTCTGACCGTACTCGAAGAGCTCGGTGATGCGCTCGAGGAGGTGTCGAGCTCATGCTGACGAAGGGTGAGGAAATCGGTTCCCCGCCCGAAGCTTCGCGAGCGCCTCTTTGGCTGTGAGCATTTCTCCTCCTCGATCTCTCGGGTCGCCGCATGCCGCCCCGCCCGAAAACGGCTCGATCCCCCATCGTCCGCCCCGTCTCCGAAGCTGCGTCACGCCCCTCCCGTCCGCCAGGCCGCGAGCGCGTGGAAGCGGAACTCCGGCTTGCGCGGCGGCGGACCTAAGCGATACCGTCCGCCGCGTCCTGCGACCCACCTGCGCTAAGCGGCGCGACGGCGGGATGGTAGAAGATGAACATGTCCTCGTATTCACCCTGAAGGTTGACGTACCCGCCGGGAATCACGCCGACGCGGTCGAACCCGAGGCTCTCGTAAAGGTGAATGGCGCCGTGATTGCTCGCGACCACCGCATTGAACTGAAGCCCTCGAAACCCGCACTCGGCGAGATGCTCGAGCGAGTCTTGCACCAAAGCCCTGCCGACCCCTTGCCGCGCGCCGACGAGTCGACGGCGTAGCTCGCGTTGGCGGTGTGCGCGCAACGTCCGACGTTGTTGGGATGGAGGATGTAGAGCCCCACCACGCCGCCTTCGTCCACGGCGACCGCGCAACGGCTCTGATCCGAGAAAAACCCGCGCGCCTCCTCGACGCTCATCTCGTCGAACTGCGGGAACGCGTTGCCCGCCCTCACCACTTCGTTCCAAATCTCGACCATCGACCAAGATCTCCGTCCATGTACGCGCGAACGTCCACGTTATCGCCACCTCTCCCAGAAATGCCTCTTCTTTCGCGGGCCTCCTCTTCGCAAGCCCGGTCGACCTGAGCCTTCTGCTCCTCGTCGCCCTCGGCCATACCCGCGCTCAAGGCGAGTTCGGCGAGCTCTTCGTCGGTGAGCGCCTCGTCCTCCGCGACAGGCTCGACGCCTGCAGAAGGCGTCGGAACCGCGCCATCGGCGACCTCGGCTTCAACGGCGGGCTCGCGACCGGCGGCGTCGTCCTCGGCTTCGGGGAAAGCTCGAGCTCCGCGTCATGTCCGACCTGCTCGTCGGCGCGGGGCTCGCAAGCGCCATCCACCGCATCCGCAGCCTCCGCAACATCCGCTTCCGCATCCGCGCCCGCAGCCGCGCGCGGTTCGGGAGCGCCCTCGAGCACGTCGCGGCGACGCTCGCCCGCCGTCATCGCGGCCTCCCTTGGCGTTCTCGCCTGCGATGTGAGCCTCGTCCTCGTCGAAGCGTTCGTCGAAATCTCCGATGAGCGCGCTGGCGAAATCGTGGGCGTCGAAATCGCGCAGATCGTCGATGCCCTCCCCCACGCCGATTTTTGATGATGGGAAGCTCCAGCTCGTGCGACACCGCCAAGGCGATTCCGCCCTTGGCCGTTCCGTCGAGCTTGGTGACGATGAGGGCGTCGAGCTCGAGCGCGCGGTTGAACTCCCGCGCCTGCTGAAGCCCGTTTTGGCGGTGGTGGCGTCGATGACGAGAACGGTGTAGACAGGGGATGCTCGACCGCTTGCGCACCACCGACACGACCTTCTCGAGCTCGCGCATGAGGTCGGCCGAGGTATGCAGACGCCCCCGCCGTGTCGATGAGGACCAGATCGGACCCCCGCGGCCTCGGCGCGCTCCAGGGTGTCGTAGCACACGCTCGCCGGATCGGCGCCGCGCTCGCGGTTCACGACCTCCACCCCGGCGCGGCGCGCCCACACCTCAAGCTGCTCGATGGCGGCGGCGCGGAAGGTGTCGGCCGAGCCCAGGATGACCGCGCGACCCGCATCGGTTTCCGCCTTGGCGAGCTTGCCCACGGTGGTGGTCTTGCCCGTGCCGTTGATGCCCACGAACAAGATGAGCGCGGGGCTTCGCCGAGAACCGCTCCCCCCCTTCGGTGAAGGTCGCCGCGATCTGCTCGTTCAGCAGGTCGAGCACGGCGTAGGCGTCGGGCAGCGCCATGCGCGTCGCACGATCGCGAAGGTTCTCGACGATGTCGAACGCCGCCGCGCCTCCGATATCGCTCAAGATGAGCGTTTCCTCAAGACCCTCCCAGAAATCATCGTCGAGGTTCGGCCCGCGGTCGAGCAGGACGTTCATCGACTCCTTGAACTTATCGCGCGAACGCGTCAGACCCGCGCTGACCTTATCGAAAAACCCCATCTTGCCTCCGTCATCTTGTCGTGCTCGTATCCGGCCGCGCAAACTCCGCGAGCCTTCCCAGAGATTGTACCGCAGCGCCGACGCGTCCTTTACTCCGCGTAACGCAAGGCGCCCTCCAGCTTCTGGCTGATCACCTTGGTGACGCCGTCGGATCGAAACGCCGAAGAGCACATCGGCCATCTCCATCGTCCGGCGCTGATGCGTGATCATGATCAGCTGCGTGTCGTCGCGCAGCCTGTCGATGTAGGCGACCAGACGACGCAGGTTGGTGTCGTCAAGCGCCGCCTCGACCTCGTCGAGGATGTAAAACGGCGTCGAGCGCGTACGGTAGACGGCGAAAAGCAGCGCGAGCGCCGTAAGCGATTTCTCGCCGCCCGACATGAGCATCATCTTCGTGATCCGCTTGCCCGCAGGCTGGGCGTTCACCTCGACGCCGGTGTTCTCCAGGTCGTCGGGGTCAACGAGCGACAAACTCGCCGAACCGCCGGGGAACAAGGTCGAGAAAATTTCCTGGAAATAACCGTTCACCTGGTCGAACGTGCGAACGAAGTCCTCCTTCATGCGCACGTCGATCACGCGGTTGATCTTAGCAAGCGATTTTCGCGCCGAGTCGAGATCGGACAGCTGCCCCGCGAGGTAATCGTAGCGGGTCTTAAGCTCGTCGTATTCCTCGGCGGCATCCGGGTTGATGGAGCCGAGGTTGACGATGCGACGGTTCAGCCGAAACGCCGCATCCTCGAGTTCTGCGCGGTTGTCAAGCTCCGGCAAGGCGAGGGCGGTCTCAAGCGGCGTCGCGCAATCGTCGACGATCACGTTGACCGCCGCGTCGACCTGCAGCTCGAGCCTGCCTTTCTCGACGCGGGCGGCGCTGAGCTTCTCGTTGACGACGTCGTATTCCTCGTGGACGCCTCGCGCGACGTTGCGCGCCTCGGTGACGCGCGTATGGAGCCCGTCGAGAAATCCTGCGCGGCGGCGGCCCGATCCTCGAGATCGCGCGTCAACGTCGCGCGGACGACGCAAGCTCGTCGAAAAGCGACAGCAGGGGCGCGAGACGCGCGGCGGAGGCCTTCTTCACGGCAAGCATCTCAGCCGACTCCCGGCTGCCGCGGTCGAGCTGCTCGAGATCGCGGCGCCTGGCATCGCGAACGCGCGCGGAGTAAGTGTCGCGCTCCGCGACGCTTGGCGGCCTCGAGCTTCGCCTCGGCAAGTTCGTCGGTCAGACGATGGTTGTCGCGACGCAAAGGCGCGAGGGAGGCGAGGATGCTCTCCTGCTTCGCCTTGGCCTTCAAGCTCCGCCTGAAGGTCGCGCCTTCTTGTCGTAGGACTCGACGTTGGGGCGGGCATCGGCCACGATCGCCTCGGCTTCCGCCTTCTGCCGCTGAACGCCTTCGAGCTCGCGACGCACGGAGGCGAGCTTCTCCTGGGCGCCCGGTCGGCCTGAGATCGAGCCGCCTCGGCGTTGCCGCGATAGGATGCGAGCTTCTGGCTCAACTCGAGGCTGGCCGACTGGGCGCCGCGAAGCTCCTCCTCCCGCCTGAGCCGCCGCAAGCCGCGCCTGCTCGGTCGCCTCGCACGCCGCCGAAAGCTCGACCTTGAGCTCTTCGATGCGCCTCACGCGCGCGAGCACGCCCTCCGGACGCCTCGACGACCGCCGTCCCGAGCGTCACCTTGCCCGAAAGGCCACACGCACGCCCGTCGTCCGTCGCGACCTCAAGCCGAGCGTGTCGCAACCGTGCAAGTCGAGCGCCTCGTCGAGCGAGGGGCACACCACGACGTCGCCGAGCGGCTTCGACCGCACGAGCGTACTCGTCGGATACGCGAGCCTGTCGATGAGCGCATACCCGCGGACGGATGCGCGAAAGAGCGCGCGGGCGCCGATGCGACCGTGCAGACGTCGCCGCGCAGGACGAGGGACACCTCGCCCTCCTGCCCCGACGCCGAAAGCGCCCGTGCCACGCTCGCGGCGCACAGGGCGTCGTCGACGACGAGCGTGGCGACGTCGGCGCCGAAAGCGACTCGACGAGCGACTCGCATCCCTTCTCGGCGCGCACGACATGCGACAGCGGTTCTATCGCAAACGCCAGCTCATCTTTATGCTCCACAAGCCAAGCGCGAGCGGGTCCGCAGCAGAGACGCTCGCCCGCTCAAGCTCCTCGAGCCTGGATCTGCGTGGAGAGCGATCTGTGCGCGTCACGCGCCTCGTCGAGCGCCGCCCGCGTCGCCTCGCGGGCCTGAAAGCACGTTCCGACGCGCTTTCGCGCCTCCGATTCGCGCTCGTCGACCTCCGAGAGCGACGCGGCGGCGCGCGCGGCCTCAGCCCGCAAGGCTCTCGGCGTCGGCGGTCGCGTGGGAAAGCTGCAGTTCGAGCTCCGCCGCGTGGCTCTCGATGACCTTCATATGCGCGCAGCCCGTTGGTGAGCGCCTCCTGCACCTCGGCGTGCTTTCGACGCGCGATGTCGATCTGCGTTTCGAGGTTGCGGCTCTCGCGGCCAAGCGCGGAGGCCTCCCTCTCGAGGCTTCCGCGTTTGTCGTTCACCTCGCGTTGGGCGCGGGTCAGCGACGCGACGCGCTCGTCTGCGACGGCGCGAGCGCCCCTCACCTGCTCGAGAGGACTCGGCCTGGGAAAGCTCGAGCTCCGCCTGCGCCTTCTTCGCCTTAGCCGACTCGAGGCAAGCTCCAGCTCGCCCCGCACGCGTCGCGGCGGCGCGGCGGCGTTCGTGGATGACCAAGATCGTGGAGTCGAAGCGCTCGACCGCAGCCGACGCGCGTCGGTACCTGCGGCTCCAGCTCGCCCGCGTCCACGCTCTCGACGCGGATGCGCTCCTGCAGCTGCTCGACGGCGGCCTCCGCCTCGTCGATCGCCTTGCGCTTGGCTTCAAGATCGGCGGCGAGCTTGGCCTCGAGCTCTTGGGAGGCGCCCATCTGACCTGGAGCTTGCGCAGATCGTCGACGGAAAGCCTCAGCTTGGCGTCGGCGAGCTCGACGGAAAGCTCGCGGTACGTCCGCGCCTTCTTCGCCTTGCGCTCGAGCGGACCGAGCTGCCGTGCGACCTCGGCGACCACGTCGCGGGCGCGGTCGAGGTGCTGGTCCATCGACGCGAGAGCTTGCGCTCGCTTTTCGCCTTGCGCTGCTTGTGCTTGAGAACGCCCGCCGCCTCCTCTATGAGCGCGCGGCGGTCCTCAGGCTTCGACTGCAAGATGGAGTCGAGCGATCCCTGGGATATGATCGAGTGCGTCCCCGTCCCCAAACCCGAATCGTGGAGGATGTCGAGCACGTCCATGCGGCGCGCGAGCGTGCCGTTGATGAGGTACTCGCTCTCACCCGTGCGGTACATGCGACGCGTGATGGCGACCTCGTCGTAATCGACGGGCAGCGTGCCATCGGGTTGTCGAGCACCAGATCGACCTCGGCGATGCCCGTCGCCTTTCGCGCCGACGAGCCCGCGAAGATGACGTCCTCCATCGCCTGACCGCGCAGATGCTTGGCGTTGCGCTCGCCGAGAACCCACAAGACCGCATCGGAGATGTTCGACTTGCCCGACCCGTTCCGGCCCCACGATGGCGGTGATGCCGGGCTCAAGCGACAGGGCGCTTCGATCCGCGAAGGACTTGAAGCCCTTCAACACCAATGACTTGAGATACATGCGCTGTAAATCCTAATCCTGCTTCTTGCGAGCGGCCTCGCGGCGATCGCGCTTCTCCTGGCCTTTGCCTCCTTCGCCTGACGCGCGGCGGCGTCGCGCTCGGCTTTGGCGGCGGCCTTGTTCGCCCGCGCCTGCCTAGCTGCCGCCTCCTTCTCCGCCTTCTGCTCGGGGTCTGCCCCAGCCCGAAGAACTCGCTCAAACGGGCGAGCGTGGTCTTCGCCGCCTGGCTCTCGGCCTCCTTCTTCGTGCGGCGGTGCCGCGCGCGAGGCCCTGATCGCCCGCGTACACCTGCGCGACGAACGTGCGGTCATGCGGAGGTCCCTGGGTTTCGATCAGCTTGTACGTCGGCGTGATGCCGTCTTCTTGGAGTCGCTCCTGAAGCGCGCTCTTGGGGTTCTCGGGCTCTTTCGCCAAATCGAGCGACATCCGCGGGATGAGCGTGCGCGTGACAAACTCGGTCGCCACCTCGATGCCGCCGTCGAGGTAAAGAGCGGCGACGACCGCCTCGTAGACGTTCTCGAGGGCGGAGTGCAGGCCGCGCTTGCCTGTGCCCGTCTCGGAGGAGCCGAAGACGATGACGTCGGCGAAGCCGAGTTTTTCGGCGACCGAGGACAAGCTCGCACCCGAGACGAGCGCGACTTTGATGCGGGTCAGACCCCCTCGTCGATCTCGTGAAAACGATGGAACGCCGTCGACGCGACGATGGCGCCCAAGATGGAGTCGCCGAGAAACTCGAGTCGCTCGTAGGAGTATTTGACCGCCTTGCCCTCCGTCGCGGAAGGATGCGTGATCGCGGAAAGCAGAAGCTGCTCACGCTCGAAACGATGCCCGATGATCTCCTCTGCGAGCGCGAGCTTGCGGCTCTGCTCCTCGGACAGGTTAACCTCGGCTTTCGTCATCGCGCATCAGCCCCCTCCGCCGACAAGCCGTCTGCAGTCCGGGGCCGTGCGCATTGTGCGTCGGATACGACCGTCTCGGCGATGATCTCGAAAACGCGCGAGCGAACCGTGCGCGCACCCGCGAGGATGCCGTTTTCGACGGCAAGGGCGTTGGAGGAGCCGTGGCCGACGATGCAGGCGCCCCTTCACGCCGAGCAGAGGCGTGCCGCCATACGTGTCAGGGCTCACCTTCGCCTTCAACGCCGAGAGATCGCGCTTCAACAGCACGGCGCCGAGCTTGGTTTTCAGCGACGAGGAAGGTGCCCTTCAGATACCTGAAAAGCGTCTTGGAGGTGCCCTCGATGGTCTTCAGGCACACGTTGCCCGAGAAGCCGTCGCACACCACCACATCGAAGGCCCCCGCCAGAAGATCGCCGCCCTCGCAGTTGCCCGCGAACTCCGGGCACCTCGCGCGAGAAAGCGCTTCGTGGCGGCGACCGCCGCCGCGTTTCCCTTTGGTTTCCTCCGCGCCGATGTTGAGCAAGCCGACGCGGGGGGATTCGACGTTCATGATCTTGTTCATGTAGACGACGCCCATCTGGGCGAACTGCACGAGGTACTCGGGCTTGCAATCGGCGTTAGCCCCTTACGTCGACGAGCAGCGTGGGCTTGGCGTACGCGGAATGACCTGGCCGAGCGCGGGGCGCTTGACGCCCTTGACGCGACCCATGACCAACGTGGCGGCCGCAAGGCAGGCGCCTGTCGACCCCTGCCGAGAAAAACCCCTGCGCGGCTCCTTCCTTCACCAAGCGGCATCCCACCACGATGGAGGAGTCCTTCTTCGAGCGCACGGCTTGCGATGCTCGCCCATCTCGATGACTCGCTCGCAATCTGGGCGGTGCAGCGTTCGTGGGCTTTAGAGAAGGGAACGACCACGTCCTCGGGTCCGCACAGGATGACCTGAAGGTCGGGTCTGCCGCAAGCGCCATGGCGGTGCCTTCGAGCACCACGTCGGGCGCGTTGTCGCCGCCCATGGCGTCGACGGTAAGCGTTACTGATTCAGCCACATGAGCTCCTCTAGATTCGGTCCGGGAACATGGGCCCATGGGTCTGCCCGCCGCGCGTCAGCCGCGAACAAACGCATGGGCGCATCTTGCTTCGAATAGATTAGTTGAAAACGATGCTCGATCCGCCTGCGCAGGCCAAGCATCTGACAAAACCAAAGATCTCAGCCTTGCCAAATGGGCGCGTATACCCAAAAAGCCCCTGACATGTCGAGCGTTCGCCTGACATGCGAGGAGGCTTTAGGAAAGCCGAAAAGGCTGGTTCCCGCAGGTTACTCGGTCTCGATGACCTCGCGGTTCTTGTAGAAACCGCAGTTGCCGCAAACGCGATGCGGAAGCTTCACTTCGCCGCACTGCGGGCAAACGGAACGGGAGGAGCTGCGATCTTGTCGTTGATGCTGCGACGAGCATGAGTGCGAGCGCGGCCCATTTTACGCTTAGGTACTGCCATGACTGTCTCCTTCTATAGCGCGAGCGACGAGCGTCACTCGTAACTCGTTTCATTAAACGCACGAAACGGTATATTACCAAACAAATTTATATATGACAAGGTCTGCATTCGGGGTTTTTCACGAATGCACCATGTCGCACCCGCTCGACCGACGTCCCCGCATCCTGCGACGTCGAAGCGACCGAACGCCGGCGCGAACGCGTACGGCGCACGAGGCGCCGGCATCGCCGGCAACGCGTCGGCAAGCGAACGTCGGCGGGTCGCACGCGGCGCGGGCTCCCGCCCCCACGTTGCTCCACCTTAGCCCGAGGACGCTAACGCGGTCGCACGCGCGCGCGAGGTAGCAGCGGTGAATGCGCGCGTTGCGTTCGAAATCGCGGGAATGGTGTCGGCCGTGATGTCCGTCAGCTCGACGCCCAACCGGGCAAGTTCGTCGTAATCAGGCTTGAACGAGCGCAGATTGCACGAGAACACCGCCTCGCCTCCGCGAGCGAGCAGGCGGGAAACGCCCACCAGCAGCTCAACGTGATCGCGCTGCACGTCCCACGTGCGACGGCCCATCGCCTTGGAGTTGGAGAACGTCGGCGGATCGACGAAGATCAAATCGAACTGACGCCCCCTGACGTCGCGCGTCGACGATCCAGGGCATCACGTCGGCGCGAACGAACTCGTGCTCGACGCGGCCGCCGTGGCCCGCCGCCCTCGCGTCGCGCGAGCCGCGCCTGCCGTCGACGGGAGCGCCTCCGCAGGCGAAACCCGTTGAGGCGCATGTTGCGCTGAGCCCAATCGAGGTACGTCTGCGACAAATCGACCGTCACGGTGCTCTCGGCCCCGCCCGCAGCCGCATGAACGGTCGCGGCGCCCGTGTAGGCGAACAGGTTGAGAAACCGCTTTCCCGCGCCATGTCCCCCACGATGCGACGCGTGATGCGATGATCGAGGAAAAGGCCCGTATCGAGGTAGCCCGCAAGGTCGATCTCGAACACCAAGCCCGCCTCCGAAGTATGCGCGATCAACGAGCGCTTCCCCCGCGTCGCGGTACTGGGACCCCCGCGTGAACGCGAGCGAACCTTCGAGGAGACGAATCCGGGACGCACGCCGAGCACGACGGGCGTCAGCGCGAGCAGATCCTCGAAACGCCGGCGCGCCGTCAGCTCGTCAACCGACGACGGAGCCCGGTACTCGGCGATGTGCACGAAGGTCGTGCCCTCGTCGCTCAAAGCCCCTCGTACACATCGACGGCAGCGTTGTACTCAGGGAAGGTCGGCGTCGTAGACGCGATAGCACGACACGCCCTCCGACTGCGCCCACTTCCTCCGCTCGCGCGCCACCTTGCGCAAGCGCGCGGCGAACTGCTCCGGACTTCGACTCGTTGACCTCGACGGGAACGTCGGGACCGCCCTCGGGGTTGGGAACGCGAACCTCGACCTGGTTGGAGGCGACGTCTTCGAATATCTGCATCCTCGTGGCGATGCGCCCCGCGCCGATGCGCTCGTTCACGGAAGGTTCGCCCGAGAAACGAGAAGCCATGCCGCGCTCGTCGATGACGCCGTACGCAGAACCCGGCAACGCGCGTCTGACCGCGGCCATGAAGCGCGCCGCGCGAAAACGCCGCGTACGCCTCGTCTTCGGTGCTGTCCGCCTCGGAAACATGGCAGACCAGCACGGCGGCGTCGCGGCGTCGCTTCGCCGTGCGCGCAAGACGGGCGAGATCGTCGACGAAGTCCTGATCCGTCGAGCACTCAACCTGGACGAGCGCCGAAAAGCCGGCGTTGCGCAGATGCCGACGTGCGCGCGTGACCGCGCCGCGCGAGGGGGCGAGCCCGGCGATGCGCACGCGGTCGGGGTTGGGCATCCCCGCAGGGGTCGCCGACTTTCGAATCGCGCATAAGCTGGGAAAGGCCCTCTTCGAACGGGCATCGGCCTCGGCGAGGATATCGGCCCAGGCATCTTCGTCATGCGGGGCCCAACCGCCGAAGCCCCAGCGTTCGCGCACAAGACCGGGTGCCTGATCTGCGGCGATGCCCGCAGCTTCGCACAGCGTGAAGTCGACCATGCACGTGGGGTCGACAAGGCACCACCCGCGCGCAAACGATCAGCCGCCCCCATGGCCTCAAGCAGCGCCGCCGCATGCGAGCACGCCAGCACGGCGTCGCCCTCGTCCTTCTCGTCGAAGTACGAGCGAAGGTGCAAAGCTCCCCCGAGATGTCGAACGTCACGGTTGCGCGCGTTTCTCGCGAACCCTCACTTCGATGAGCGCATCGGGGTCGTCCGCGTCGACGTCGGGACGCGCGCCGGTTTCGCGAACGCAGGGAATCGCATATTGCGTCTTTCACCTTCAGAGCCGTGAACTGGGTGTTGCGCAGCTCCTCGTTCGTGCCGTGCGCGCGAACCGCGATCTTCGCGCCCGGCGCGACGACGTCCTCCACGGAAGATCGTACACACCCGCGTACATCAGCTCGGCGTCGCCTGCGTTGACGCGTCCGACGACCGCCGTCACGCGCGAGGCGACCCTCGACCACAGGCACACGCGCTCGGCGTCGATCGGCCGCCCGAAGAAGGCCACGCCGCCGCGAAGCGGGCGCACGTGACGAATGCGAAGGCGCTTCAACTCACCCGCGAGCGTCTGCTCGAAACCCGTCAGGCAGCTGGCGAAAAACTCAATGTTAGTTGCATCCATGTGCGATTCCCATCACGAAACTCGATCAGGCGGGACCGTCGAAACGAACCCGCGGTTGACCTCCGTACTCAAAAGCCCCGCGAAGCCTGCGCGCAACCCCATGCCCGAACAGACGGGATGGCTGCGCGCCGGCGACACTGGGGCCCTCGATCAACGAACCTCATATTCGTCGCAGACCGCTAATCCTCCAGATAGTCCTTCAGCTTGGAAGAGCGAGAGGGATGACGCAGCTTCGCAAGCGTCTTGCTCTCGATCTGGCGAATGCGCTCGCGGGTGACGCCGAATTCGCGCCCGACCTCCTCGAGCGTGCGCGGATGACCGTCTTCAAGACCGAAGCGCAGGCTGATGACCTTGCGCTCGCGCTCCGCAAGACCCTCGAGCACCTTGCCCAGCTGCTCTTGGGCATGCTGAACGACGCGGCGTCGGGCGGGACGACCGCGGCGTCGTCTTCGATGAAATCGCCCAGCTGGGAGTCCTCCTCCTCGCCGATGGGCGTCTCCAAAGACACCGGCTCCTGGGAGATCTTCTGGATCTCGCGGACGCGCTCGGCAGTGAAGTCCCATCTCCTCGCCGATCTCCTCGGGGGTTGGCTCGCGGCCGAGCTCCTGCAGAAGCTGGCGCTGGATGCGCACAAGCTTGTTGATGGTCTCCACCATGTGCACAGGAATGCGGATGGTGCGGGCCTGGTCGGCGATGGCGCGGGTGATGGCCTGGCGAATCCACCAGGTGGCGTAGGTGGAGAACTTGAAGCCCTTGGTGTAGTCGAACTTCTCCACCGCGCGGATGAGACCGAGGTTGCCCTCCTGAATGAGATCCAGAAACAGCATGCCGCGGCCCACATAGCGCTTGGCGATGGACACCACCAGGCGCAGGTTCGCCTCGATGAGCTGCTGCTTGGCGTCGAGGCCCACCTGCTCGATGCGGCCGAGGCGGCGCTTCTCGCGGCGCTCGAGCTCGATGCCCTCGTCCTCGGCGCGCTCCAGCTCCTCGGTGGCGGCCACACCGGCCTCGATCTTCATGGCCAGATCGATTTCCTCGGCGGCGGTGAGCAGGGGCACCTTGCCGATCTCCTTCAGGTACATACGGACGGGATCGCCCGTGAGCATGGTGACGTTGGCATCCGCGTTGCGCTTGCGGGCGCGCGGCTTCGTACGCGCGTTGACCTTCGGCAGCGCCACGTCGACGGTGGCCTTGAGCTCCTCCTCGGGGGATGTCCTCGAGCAGATCCTCGTCGCTGTCGATGCCTGCTTCTATCTTGTCCTCGGAAAGCGTGTCAGAGTTTGATTCGATTGTCTCCACGGCGGAAGGCTCGATGTCTTGAGCTTCATCGTCGTCGGCCATGTCGTCGACGACGCTGCTCTCGATTACTTCAGATGTTTGCGTAGATTTCTTCGATGAGGCCTTTGCCACGCGAACTTCCTTTTCTACGAAGGGCGCCTAAGGCATAGCTTCGCCATTATAGGCGCAAAGATTCAGCAAATAAGAATACACCTTGTGACCCCCGCGCACAAGATGCGATTTTCAGACGCGCACGGCTCGAGGCTCGGCTCGCTTTTAAGTAATTCTCAATTTGGAATATAATTATATCGATATATTCTTCTTTTGCTATAATCACGAAAACGCATAGCGCGACGCGAACGCACCGAGGAGGAACCCGATGACCGCCGCACCCCTCCGCCCGAACAGCCCCGACGCGAACGACGTCGACGCAGTCCGCCGATACTACCTGCGAGAGCTCGAGCCGCACGGCCTCGACGCACGCGAGCACGACGTCGTCGTCATGACGCTCGAGGACGCACGCAGCACGAGATCGCCTGCAAGATCGGCGTCTGCGAGCGAACGGTGAAAAAGCGCCTGCAAATCCGCGTACGCCAAAGCTCGACGTGGCGGGTCGCAAAGAGCTCATGGAGCGGTTCGCCCTCCTCTGAAGCGATTCCGACCTCCGACCGCCCGCCGCCGCTCGGGGCGATCGGAGGTCGGAAAGACCCCGCCGCCGCCCTCAGCCGACATCCGCTCCCCCAGGGAGACGGAGGAAGGCTACAGCAAATCGCTCGGGTCGATGTCGACCGCGACGTTCACATCGCGATCGGGCTTGCGAGCGCGGAACAGGCGCGCCAGAACCAATGACATGTCGTCTTCGGGCGGGCACTTCACCACGACGTGCCAACGATACGTGCCGCGAAGCTTCTCGAGGACGCACGGGCCTGCGGGAAGAACGCTCCAGCGCTGCCCCGCCACGTCGCGCACCATCTCCTCGAGACGAGGCGTGCAGCTCTTCGGCGACGCGCCTCACCTCGCCCTCGCTTCTCCCCCACACCAGCACGTTGGCGATGCGCGCGTACGGAGGATAGCCCAAGACACGGCGTTTCGGCAGCTCATAGCGCAAGAACATCGCGCGGTCGTACGACGCGGCGGCGCGGATGGCCACCGAGTCGGCCTCGTAGGTCTGCACGAGCACGCGCCCGGCAGCTGCGCGCGCCCCGCGCGGCCCGCCACCTGCTCGATGAGCTCGAACGTGCGCTCGCCGGCGCGGTAGTCGGGCAGATGCAGCTGGGTGTCGGCGTTGATGACGCCCACCAGCGTGACGTCGTCGAAATCGAGTCCCTTGGCGATCATCTGGGTGCCGAGCAAAACCGCGGCGTCCGCCTGCGCGAACTCCTCGAGAAGACGCTGATGGGCGCCTTTCGCCTTCGTGGTGTCGGCGTCCATTCGGATGATCGGCACGCCCGGGCCGACCCCCGGCATCGAGTCGAGCAGCGCGCGCAGCTCCGCCTCGACGCGCTGCGTTCCCGCCCCGAACTTCTTCAGGTACGGGCTTGAGCATTCGGGCACAGCGCAGGCGCAGGCACCGCGTAGCCGCAATGGTGGCACACGAGCTTGTTCCCCAGCTCGTGGAAGGTCAGCGAAGTCGAGCACGACGGGCATTCGGGCACGAAGCCGCAGTCGCGGCAGAGGAGAAACTTCGCGAAACCGCGTTGGTTCAAAAGCAAAACGGCCTTGCGCCCCCGCGTGAGCTCCTCGGCGAGCGCGCGCGTGAGCCTGCCCGAGAACATCGCGCGCGAGCCGCTGTGAAACTCCGCCGCCATGTCGACGATCTCGACGTCGGGAAGCGGCCTGCCGTTGGCGCGCTCGGGAAGCGTCACCTGGTGCCACAGCGGGTTTTTCGCGCAAGCGTGCAGCGACTCGATGGAAGGGGTGGCCGAGCCGAGCACCAAAACTCCTCCCGAGCGGCCGACCATCCACGCTGCTACGTCGCGCGCGACGTAGCGCGGCGCGCTGTCCTGCTTGTAGGAGCCCTCGTGCTCCTCGTCGATGACGATGAGGCCGACATCGGGCATGGGCGTGAACAGGCGCTGCGCGCGCCGCCCACCACGCGCGCCGCGCCGCTTTTGATGAAGTCCCACTGGTCGTAGCGCTCGCCGTCGCTCATGCGGGAGTGCATGACGGCCACGGCGTCGCCGAAGCGGCCGCGGAAACGGGCGACGGTCTGAGGGGTGAGCGAGATTTCCGGCACGAGCACGATGGCGTTGCGACCTCGCGCCAGCACATCCTCGATGGCCTGCAGGTACACCTCGGTCTTGCCGGAACCGGTGACGCCGTCCACGAGCACGACCTCGCCGCGACCGCGCTCGACGCACGCGCCGATGACAGAGAGGGCCTTGATTGCCCGGGGTAAGCTCGGGCTTCGGCGACGAAGCGGGAAGCGCCCCGTGCGCGTCGAACGCGGGCCCCGCGCCCCGCATGCGGCGTCGGCGCTCGACGTGCACGACGTCTTTCGACTCGAGCGCGCGCACCGTAGAAGACACACGGCGCCGAACTCGACGGCGAGCTCCGCCATACGCAAATCGCCTCGGCGCAGCGCCTCGATAACCGCTGCCTGCTTGACCGCGTTCTTCCTCGGCGTGAACCCATCGGCCGCAGGCCCGAGGGTCACCCATCGGTCGTCGACCTCCCCCACCGCAGGCTCCTCGAGACGCCAGACGCCCTCGCGTGAGCGCACCATGCGCGCGACACCGCCGGGAGGCGTGAAGAGACGGACGCACGACGAGAGGGGAGCGAGGTAGCGTCGCGAGAGAAAGCACGCGCACGCCGCGCCCTCCTCGTCGAAATACGGCTTGGAGAGCACGCGCTCGATGGGCTTTATCTTGATGTTGGCGGCCTGCTCGCGCGCGAACCCGACTTTCGGGCTTGCGGCTTCGTACTGTGCCCCTGAACCCGAAATGCGCCTGGCGCGGCTCGCGCCCGTCCCGATCGAGGGCTGCACGCCGCGGTACCCGAACGCTGCCGTGGACTCGCCCGCGAGCCCCGTCGAGACGATGAGGGAGTCCTTCGCCGCCCGCGAGCCGATGGAGCGTGAAACGCGCCCCGCAGCCGTGGCGGCGACGTCGTCGAGCAAGTTCTCAAGCGTGAAACCCTCTTCCGACCGGGCGCGGGCGTCGTCTTCGCCAAGCGAGACGATGAACCCGACCGCCTTGCGGTTGCCGAAAGGCACGAGAACCGCGCACCCCACCTCGGCATCGACCATGTGGTCGGGAACGACGTAGGTGTAAGGGGTGTCGAGCGATTGGGTGGGGATGTCGAGTATCACAGATGCTGTAATCATGTAAGCGAGTATACCGCAGCCCGATCGCGCCGACACGCGAGCGCGCGGCTCCGAAAGCAAGCCGCGCCTGCCCACCGCAGCCGCAAAACCTCGCGGAAAGCCATGCCAGCGCTCTTTCCCCGGAGCTTCGCGCCGGCGGGAAGTCATCCTTCGCGCTGACGCGAAACGCACACCCTCCCATTATTAGCAGGTGCATCATCCGCTATAATCTCGCCAGAAGATTTCCCCTCATATGCTAAGAGCGATCCATGGATCCCAACAAGCGTCCCGACGACATGGAGCGCATCACCACCCCCGAGCTGGCTCAGGCGTTCATCGAGGAGCAAGTGGCTGCGTGCCGCGAGCAAATCGGCGATAAAAGGTTTTGCTGGCGCTTTCGGGCGGCGTGGACAGCTCCGTCGTGGCGGCGCTGCTGATCAAGGCGATCGGCCGTCAGCTCATCTGCGTGCACGTGAACCACGGCCTTATGCGCAAAGGCGAGTCCGAGCAGGTCGTCGACGTGTTCCAAAACCAGCTGGACGCGAACCTCGTGTACGTGGACGCCACCGACCGCTTCCTCGAGCAGCTGGACGACATAGACGAGCCGGAGGCCAAGCGCAAGATCATCGGCGCCGAGTTCATCCGCGTGTTCGAGGAGGAGGCCCGCAAGGTGGGCGACGAGGTGAGCTTCTCGCGCAGGGCACCATCTACCCCGACATCCTGGAGTCCGACGGCGTGAAGGCGCACCACAACGTGGGCGGACTGCCGGACGACCTGCAGTTCGAGCTGTGCGAACGGTGAAGCTTCTCTTCAAAGACGAGGTGCGCGTCATCGGCCGCGAGCTGGGCCTGCCCGAGGGCATGGTCGAGCGCCAGCCGTTCCCCGGCCCGGGCCTGGGCGTGCGCTGCCTCGGCGCCATCACGCGCGACCGCCTGGAGGCGCTGCGCGAGGCCGACGCCATCCTGCGCGACGAGTTCGCCGCGGCCGGCCTCGAGGGCAAGGTGTGGCAGTACTTCGTCTCCGTGCCCGACTTCCGCGTGACGGGCGTCAAAGACGACAAGCGCCTCTACGAGTGGCCGGCGTTCATCCGCGCGGTCAACACCGTCGACGCCATGACCGCCGAGGTGCCGGAGCTCGACTGGGCGCTGCTCAAGAGGATCGGCGACCGCATCGCCTCCGAGGTCGACGGCATTTGCCGCGTTTTGTACGATCTCACCCCAAGCCCTGCGGCACGATCGAGTTCGAGTAACGACCAACTCGCATAGCATCATGTCGAAGCGTCCCGAATCCTCGGGACGCTTTTTCATTCCGCCGAAAGCCCGCACCGCGCGATCTCCCGACGGCTTCCGGAAGAACCGCCGCGGCTTCGGGATCGAGCGTCCCGCCGCGAAGCATCCCGCCACTTTTGTCCCCCGCCGAGCGCATGCGATGCGCCGACTCCAACGCGCGCGACGCGCTCGCGCCTTCGATCCCGGCAAACGCGCGCTGCGCACCCTCTCACCTAGCCCCCGGTCCCGCTGAGCGCGTGCGACATGCGGATCCAACGCATGCGACGCGCCTCCTCGCCTATTCCTTGGGTCTCGCCGAGCACGTGAGGCATGGCCAGCCCTAACGCGTGCGACGCGCCTCCTCGTCCATCTCCCGGGCCCGCCGTCGCGCGCCCCTCGCCCGCCCCGTCGCGCACAGTCAGGCGCGCGGTGCCCCTTCGCCCGCCCCTTGAGCGCGGCCAGGCACGTGCGGCACGCCCTTTCGCCAGCCTCCGAGAGCTCCGCCAAATGCATGCGACATGCCTCCCCGAAACTTGTAGGGCACGGGAGGACGCGCAACTGCGCGATTTCCCGCGCCTCGATTCCGTTTTTTCGCCGAAATGTATCCAATACGAGGGCGTCGCCGCGAAAGAGGCCCTCCTCGGCGAGCCTCCCCTCCAGGCCGTTACCAAAAGCGCAGGTCAGAGGCGTGGCGCGACGCCGAGGCGTCCGCAGGCGGCGTCGAGGCGCCCGCCGGGGCCGGCCCGGCGCGCGCCGTCGATACACATCGTGAAAAAACGGGAACGCCGGGGACCCGTTTCGCGCACGAGGAGCTCCGCGGGCGCATCTTCGGGCTAAAAAGCGCCGTCCGGCTACGGAAAAAGACGAGCCTGCACGCAACGGGGCCGCCCGGACGACGCCGGCGCACAGCGTGCCGCCCCTAACAACGCCGGCGCGCACGGCAGACCGCCGTCAGCGCGCGAAGCCCGCGTCAACGCGTGAGACACGCCCTCGGCGTCAGCTCCGCGCCGGGCGCGTGCGGCGCCCGGCACCCTCCAGGCACGCACTGCAAGCCATTGTCAGCACGCGAGCCCCATCAACGCGCGAGGCGCGCCCTCTCGGCCCCCGGACAACATCGGCGCGCACGGCAGGCCGCCGCCGGCGCGCACCATTCCTCGCACGTCCCCAACGGCTTCAAGTCCGCAAGCCTCAACGCCCTCGTTGCAGGCGACATCGCGGGAGCGCGAACACGGTTCGCAGCGACGGCGCGGCGAACCTTAAAGACCCGAATTCGGCACGACAAAAACCCCGCCTGCCAAAGCGATGCGGACGACGAGGGGCAAAAGCGAAGGCAAGCGAAATATTGAATTCAGCGCGAGCGCCGACCCAACTCCCTCCCATAGCTCATAATGGAGACGAGAAGCAAACTGAGAGGGGGCGCACCATGGATCTCGTCAAGCTCACCGACCGAATCTGCTACCTGCCGCATCATGCAGAGCTCGATCGACCGATGCTCGCGTACGTAAAGGCGACAGGTTCGCACTCGCCATAGACGCAGGATACTCAAAGGATCACATCGACCTTTTCCACAGCGCATTGACGCAAGCGGGGCTCGCCTTGCCCGATTTTACGGTCATTACGCATTGGCATTACGATCACACCTTCGGCCTGCACGCCGCAAAGGGGCATCTCCATCGCCCATCGAAAGACGAACGCAGTGCTTCGCGAGCTTCGGCGCATGGCCGAAAACGAGGCGCTGTTCGCCATGCTGAAGGAAAAGGACCCCTGCTACGCGAAGGAATACGCCGATGCGCCCGATCCTGAAATCTCCCTCACCCACATCGAGTACGATGAGGAGGCGACCATCAACCTCGGAGGCGTTACGGCGAAGTTGATCCACCCCCGTCTCCCCTCACTCGGAAGATTCCACCTGCGTCTACATACCGGAAGAGAGAATCCTCTTCCTCGGCGATTGCACCAGCGAGGATTTCTTCAACGACGGATACATGGATCTCGACAAGCTGCACGCTCTCGTCTCCACGATACGCTCCGTCGAATGCGAAACATGCGTGCTCAGCCACTGCGAACCGCTGAGCAAAAACGAACTCGTCGCGTATCTCGAGCAGCTCGGCTAGAAAGGTATCCGCCATGTGCACAGCCGTCAGGTTCACCGACACGTCGGAAAACATGTATTTCGGACGAAACCTCGATTGGGTTGAGACGTACGGAGAGGAGATCGTCTTCACGCCGAGCGGGTTTCCCTTACCGCTGCGTCTTCGACGCGAACGAACTACGCGCGCCCTTCGCCGTCATGGGCGTCGGCTCGGTCATGAACGGCAACCCGCTGTATTTCGACTGCGCGAACGAGCGAGGACTGGCCATCGCGGGCTTGAACTTCCCTGGCTGCGCGCAGTTCCCTCATCGACGCGTCGAGGGCGCCTGCAACGTCGCCACGTTCGAGTTCCCGCTTTGGGTGACGCGAAACTTCGAAACCGTGGACGAAATCAAGCGGGCCCTCGAAAACGTCGAGCTCGTCTCGCCCGTCGCGCCGGGGGCAGCCTGAATCGCTTTTGCATTGGATCATCGCCGACGCCGCGCGCAGCATCGTGGTCGAGCGCACGACAAGCGGCCTTCACGTTTACGACGACCCTGTCGACACGCTGACAAATCAGCCCGAGCTTCCTTGGCATCTCGAGAACCTTCGCAACTACCTGACGTCGACAAGCGACGTCCCCGCACCTGCGACATGGGGCGCGCTCGAGCTGAGCGCATGGGACTCGGGGTCGGGAATGCGCGGAATCCCGGGGACGCGAGCTCGGTATCGCGCTTCGTGCGGGCCGCCTACGCCAACGCCAACTATCCCGCGAAGCAAACCGAAGCGGAAAACGTCGCGCGCCTTTTCCACACGCTCGGCAGCGTGCAAATGGTCGAAGGCTGCGCCAAAGTGGCCGACGGTCGATTCGAGAAAACGCTCTTCACCAGCGGATATTCCGCCGCGACAAACACCTATTACGCCAACACGTACGATCGCTTCGAAATCCGCGCGTTTCCCTTCGCCGAATTCGACGCCGACGACGACGCGCTCAAACAAGACCGCTCTATCTTTGCATGGAACCTGCCGGCACCGCCCCGAGAAAGCGCGAAGCATGATCATCCTCGTCACCGAGCAAGCCACACAGGCAAAACGCTGCTCGCCCAACAGCTGCTTGAACGATACCGATACCCCGTCCTCTCGCTCGACTTGCTGAAAATGGGCCTCATCCGCAGCGGCCGGACCGACCTCACGCCCGAAGACGACGACGCGCTCACGCCGTATCTGTGGGGAATCGCCAAAGAGATCGTCAAAACCGCCATCGAAAACAGCCAAAACCTCATCGTGGAAGGTTGCTGCATCCCGTTCAACTGGAGAGACGACTTCGACTCCGACTACCTTGGCCATATCGAGTTCGTCTGCCTTGTCATGACGAAGAGGTATCTGGAGAAGCACGGCGACGACATATCGGCTTACGGAAACGCGATCGAGCGGCGCCTTTTTTCGACGAGGTGGACATCGACGAGCTTGTCGAGGAGGGCGAGCGCAACCTCGCATCATGCCGAATGCACGACCTTCGGCACATCTTGATCGACGATGGGTACGACGTCGGGACGCCCGAGATCGGACCCCTGTCCCGCAGCGACCTCGATGCGGCGGTCGCGCTGTTTTTACGACACGGTCCATACTGTCAACGCCGGGATTACACCCCCCGGCCAACTCGACGCATGGGCGCCCCGAGACGAGCGGAGCTTGACGCAGATCGCGGAGAAGCTTGCGAGGCAACGGACGATCGGCGTCAAAGAATGCGGCATCCTCATCGGCTTCGGAAGCCTTGACGATGGAGACGACATCGACATGCTCTTCGTTCACAAGGACCGCCAAGGGCAAGGCATCGCCAAGGTCATTCTCCGGGAGCTGGAGAACCTAGCCGCGAAGCGCGGCAAGCAGCTCATCTCGACCTTCGCGTCGACGACCGCGCGACCGTTCTTCGAGCGCATGGGATACGCAAAGCGTTGCACGAACAACGTGATCAGAAAGGGCGTATCGCTCGTCAATCACCACATGGTCAAGCATCTCTGACACGCCGATCGCCTCTGAGGGGACCGACCGCGCCGTGTCCGCGCCGCTCGTCTCGGAGGGGACCGCCCGCGCCGACCGCTCCGGAAGGGAACGCGCGCGCCGACCGCGCCTCCCACGCCGAGCCCGCGCCGGAGGGGGCCGCTTGCACCATGCCCGCCTCGGAGGGACCGCCCGCGCCTCCAACCTCATCCTGCGGCAAGACGCAAGCGCAATACGCAGGCCGAAAACGAGCGCGCAGGCTGACGCACTCGGCGAGACGGCTCGAACGCAGGAGAGGGCTTTGCCGGCTCACCAAGCCCGCCCTCCGCAGACAAAAGGGCGTCGAGCGCTTTTATATCGGCATATGTCATTTATATTCTTGACATATGTCTTTAACAGAGAAAACTGGCGTCGAAGCAGATGAGAACGCATCGGAGGTGATGACCTTGCCGAGACCGAGCAAACGCCGAAAAGTCTGCAAGCTTCCCGGCACCAAAGAATTCCGCCCCGTCGGAGAACTGCACGACGAGGCCATCGTCACCCTGAGCGTCGACGAATTCGAAGCCGTTCGCCTCATCGACCGGCAAGGCTTCTCGCAAGAAGAATGCGGTCGGTACATGCAGGTCTCACGCACGACCGTGCAAACTATATACAACTCAGCCCGCAAGAAAATCGCTCGCGCATTGGTCGAGGGCATGACGCTGCGCATCAACGGCGGCAACACCGGCTCTGCGACGGCGATGAGGAGTTCTGCGGTTGCGGAGGATGCGCCAGACACCGAAACGGCACGACGATCGTTTCCGACAGGGGAGGAGAAGCCTATGAAAATCGCAGTTTCCGTCGAAGAGAACAAGACCGACGTCTGCCCCTTCGCCGCACGGTCCCCCTACTTTCTGCTCTATGAAAACGGGACGAGCGACATCGTGGAAAACCCCGCAGCCCAAGCGGAAAGCGGAGCGGGCATTCAGGCCGCCCAGTTCCTCATCGACAACGAAGTGACGCACTTCATCGCCGTTCGCGTCGGCGGAAACGCCGCCGAGGTGTTCAAGGCGGCGGGCATCCCGATCTATACCTCGGAGCACAAAACGGCGGCCGAGGACATCGCCGCCCTCGAAGCGGGCCGCCTCGAGGAGCAAAAGGGCGTATTCGAGGGATTCCACGGAGCCATACGATGAAGATAGCATGCCTGAGCGGGAAAGGCGGCGCCCGGAAAGACGTTCATCGCCGTCAACCTCGCCGCCGTCGCACCCCGAGCAACCTATATCGACTGCGATGTCGAAGAGCCCAACGGACGCCTTTTTCCTCAAACCCGAGAACGAGCCGTCCGCGCAGCCCGTGAGCACGCTTCTCCCCGTCTTCGACGAGGCCAGGTGCGACGGCTGCAAAATGTGCGTGCGCTTCTGCCGCTTCCACGCGCTCGTCTACATCTCGGGGAAGCCCCCTGGTCTTCCCCGAGATATGCCATAGCTGCGGCGGTTGCAAGATGGTATGCCCGAACAACGCCGTAAGCGAAGAGCCCAAGCCCATCGGGGAGGTCGAATTGTCTCGGTGCGGAAGCGTGTCGGTCGTAACGGGCGTGCTGAACGCCGGCGAGGCAACGGGCATCCCCGTCATCAGAGCGGCGCTCGACCACGCAGAGGGTCTCACCGTGATAGACTGCCCACCCGGCAGCGCATGCTCGGTCATGGAAAGCGTCGGCGACGCCGACTACTGCATCCTGGTGGCGGAGCCGACCGCCTTCGGGTTCCACAACTTCAAGATGGTTCACGAGCTCGTCACCCTGCTCGGGAAAAGTTGCGGCGTGGTCGTCAACAAGCAGGAGGCCCCCTACGAACCCCTGGAGGATTACTGCGCCGAGCATGACGTGAAGATCCTCGCGCGCATCCCCTACGACGCGCATGTCGCCTCCCTCGTGGCGGATGGCCTGATCGCCGGCCGTCATGACGAGGAAATTCGCAAACTGTTCGCCGACTTACTTGCAGAAATCGAGGATGCGTCATGAAGAAGCTTTTGATCCTCAGCGGAAAAGGCGGCACGGGCAACACGACGGCGGCGGCGGCGTTCGCCCGTTCCGCCGACGCCCGCGCCATCGCCGATTGCGACGTGGACGCGCCCAATCTGCATCTTGTGCTCGGCCAATCGGGCGCGCGGAGAAAAGCGCGTTTCTCGGCGGCATGAAAGCGGCGGTCAACCCTGGTTTATGCACGGGGTGCGGCATCTGCGCGTTTCGCTGCCGCTTCAAAGCCCTGCGCGTCATCGGGGCGAAATGCGTCGTGAACGAGTTCGTCTGCGAAGGCTGCGGGGTTTGCGCCGCCGTCTGTCGGCAAGGCGCCATCACCCTGGAAGACGACGTGGCGGGAAGCAAAGAGCTGTTCCGCGGCGCAGACGACGTGTTTTCAACCGCCACGCTGAAAATGGGGCGAGGAAACTCAGGCAAGCTGGTTGCGGCGGTAAAAACCGCGCTGAACGACAACGCACCCGACACCGACCTCGCCATCATAGACGGCTCACCGGGATCGGATGCCCCGTCATCGCCTCGATGAGCGGGGTCGACTTGGCGCTCATCGTCGCCGAACCGAGCCGCTCGGGCTTAAACGACCTCGAGCGCTTGGTTGAAACCGCTCGGCAATTCAGGACCAGGCTCGCTGTCTGCGTCAACAAATGGGAGGTAAGCCCCACGACGACACACGAGATCGAACGCTTTTTTTGCGCCGAGGAGGGATTGCCCTTCGTCGGCAAGATACCCTACGACAAAACGCATCCGCCGCCATCAACGCCGGGAAAAGCATCGCCGAGGTCGACTGCCCCGCACGTGACGCCCTAAAGGCCGCCTACGACGCGACCATGGACGTCCTGTTCGAGCGCTAGCTGCTGCAGCCAATAGATCAATTTAGCCGACGTTGCCGACATGGGAGGAAGGCCTCCGCAGGCGACCGAACACGCGAAGACCGATCGAGCGGGCCCGATTTCGCCTCGGCGAACAAGAGATCCGCTCGATCCGCTCGCGAAACGCAACCATGGATTACCGGTCGACGTCAAGGCACGCGACGGAATTAGGGGTATGCTATCGCGTATGCGCGAACATCCGTCACGCAGATAGCGGCGTCTTGTCGCACATCCGAAGTCAAACGCAAGAAAGCAGTCGTAACATGCGCATGGAATCAACGCTGAGACGTGCCTGGGCTGAGATCAGCCTCGACAACCTGACCTACAACTACAACCGCATCAGGGAGCACATAGGCCCCGACGTCAAGTTCCTCCGAGTCGTGAAGGCCGACGCCTACGGGCACGGATCGGTGCAGGTGGCCGAAAAGCTCCAGTCGCTCGGCGCCGACTACCTCGCGGTCAGCAGCATCGACGAGGCCATGGAGCTGCGCATCAACGACATCACCATGCCGATCCTCATCCTGGGTCACACCCCCGGTTGAGCAAGTCGACCGCCTGATCTGCTTCAACATCACGCAGACGGTATCGTGCGAGGCGAAGGCCGAGGAATACAGCGCCGAGGCGCTGCGTTGCGGCGGCACGCTGAAGACCCACATCAAAGTCGACACGGGCATGTCGAGGCTCGGCTACATCTGCGAAAAACGACTACTTCGAGCACGGCGTCGACGGAATCGCCCACGCCTGCAGCCTTCCCGGGCTGAAAGCCGAGGGCATCTTCACGCACTTCTCCATGGCAGATGACGCCGACGACGAAAGCGTAGCCTACACCGAGCACCAGTTCGACCTGTTCAAACGCGTGATCGAGGAAGTCGAGGCGAAGCTCGGCCGAAAGTTCTCGATCCGGCACTGCGCCAACACGGGAGCGACCGCCACAAGCCCCGACAAGCATCTCGACATGGTCCGTCCCGGCCTTTTGCTGTACGGCTACGGCGAGCACGCCAAGATGCTCGGCCTCAAGCCCGTCATGGCGATGAAGACCACGGTCAGCACCATCAAGATCTACCCCGCGGGAACCAAGATCAGCTACGGCGGAACCTACACCACCGAGGAAACCACGCGCATCGGCGTCGTGCCCTACGGCTATGCGGACGGCTTCATGTGCTGCCTTTCGAACAACTACGAGCTCATGACCGATGACGGACCCGCACCCGTCGGGGTAAGATCTGCATGGACATGGCCATGATCGACCTCACCGGCAAGCCGGGCGTAGACGTCGGAAGCGAGATAGAGATCTTCGGCGAGCGCAACCCCATCGAGAACATGGCGGAGGCGGCGAGCACCATCCCCTACGAACTGGTCTGCTCGGTAAGCAAGCGCGTCCCGCGCACCTACATCGAAAACGGCCGCGTCGTATCCGGGGAGCTCATGCTGAGAATGTAGCGGGGCGAACTGTCGCCATCGCGTCCGCGAGCGCCATCGGACAGCGCTCGCGGAGCGCTTGACCGCATCTGCATGCGGGAAGGCGACCCGAGCCAAAAAGACGGATCCGAGACGCACCGGATCCGTCCACGCAACCCTCGACAACCACCTGAGCATCGCCGCGTTGCAAACGATCGGACGAGCTTCGCGATGCTCAAGCAAAACTCGCCCGCCTCGCCTGGGCCGTCAGCCAAGCGTCACGGCATACGTTGCGAGGGTATCGTAGGTGCTGTCGTTCCAAGCCTCGATTACCAGCTCGACGTTTTTCATGGAATCCATGTCCGCAACATCGTCGGAATCCGCGTAGATGAACACGTCCTCGGCCGTTTTACCCGGCTGCACGGTCGCGCCGCCCCAGAAATCCACCATCTTGCCGTCGACCGAGCTCGCATCGAACGGAGCCGTGACGTAAATCGGGACGTCGGCGTTGTTGACGATCGTCGCGACGTAGCCGATGTCGCCCCAGTCGTCGGTCTTCTTCGCCACGAGCTTGATCGTGCAGATGTCGTCATCGGCCACATCGACCGGCTCGAACGAAGCGTCGAAGCGCTCTCCCCGCCGTCCACGGAACCGCCGAGACTCGTCGCGCCCTCTTTAAGCTTCGCAGCCTCTTCGGCGGTGATCTTCACGAAGGTCATCTCCTCGCCCTCGATGCTCAGCGAAAGCTCCTCGCCGCTCAGCTTTCCGACCACCGCCTCGCCCTCGATCGTCACCGAGCATTCGGTCTCGCCCTTCGCCTCCCACGTGCCCGCCATCTCCTCGCCCATCATGTTCAGAGAGGCCGTCTTGTCTTCGTTGAGGTCGAGCGACGCTCATCCCGAACGCCTCCATCAACGCGAGGTCGTCCTCGGAAGCACCCGCCATGCTCGTCATCTTCCAGCTCCCTGGAAGTTGGGCGCGTAGTCTTTCGGCGCGCCGCCGCAACCCACCAAAGCGAAGCCCAACGTGATCGCAAGGGCGAACGCCGCGACCATGATCGATCTCTTCATTTTTCCGCCTTTCTTCGTTTGCCCGACTCATCGTGGATGATCCGATCCACAGCATCCTGTGATACACGGTCGAGGCACGCCCTTCCATTACCCCGTTGGGTATATGGAGGGCGAAATCGAAAAAACTACTCAAATTATGTAGACGGTCTAAAATCGCGAAACCGCAGGTCGGAAGTTTAAGAACGCCAGTTTGACGGAAAGCGCGCAATTGCATTCAAGCACCTGGGTCAATGCGCGCCCGCAAGTTGCTATGATAACATGCAAGCCAAGAGAGTCCCGGAGGGACACTCGCCTCTCGACGACAACAATGCGGAGGAGACCCTCATGAAGAAGCGTATCGGCGCCATCTTTGCCATCTGCTTAGCCCTCGGGCTCGCCTTGAGCGCAGGCTGCTCCCCTCGCGCTCAAGGCGAGCGGCCGGTTACCGTCACCATCTGGCACGTCTACGGCGCGCAGACCGACTCGCCGCTCAACGACCTCATCGAGGTGTTCAACAACACGGTCGGCGTCGAGGAGGGCATTCAGGTGGAAGTCACTATGGTGTCCAACAACAAAAACATCCACAACGAGATCATCGCCGCAGCGGCCGAGGGAGCCGGGCGCGGCGAAGCTGCCCGACATGTTCGTCGCCTACCCGAAGACGGTGCGCGCTCTGCCCGATCAAAGCATACTCGTCGACTATCGCGATTACTTCACCGAAGACGAGCTTGACGCCTTCGTGCCCGCCTTCCTCGACGGCGGATGGTAGACGGAAGCCTGTCATGCCTTCCCATAGCCAAATCGACCGAGCTGCTCTTCGTCAACAAAACCGACTTCGATCGCTTCTCCGCCGCAACGGGCGTGACCGTCGACAGCGAGGACGTGAGAGGGGCTGTTCGACGCCTGCTGCGCCTACGAGAAATGGACAGACGAGCTCACGCCCGACGTCGCCGATGACGGCAAGGCGTTCCTCGTCCACGATTTTCACTTCAACTACTTCCAAGTCGGCGTCGAATCGCTCGGCACGCCGTTTTCGCCGGCGACAACATCGCGTTCGGCTCGACGTTCGCACGCGCGTGGCAACCTTACGCCCGCGCCGCCGTCAGCGGAGGGCTTTGGCTGCAAGGCGGCTATGCGACCGAGCCCCTTCGAACAGGAGAGGCGATAGCCAGCGTCGCATCGTCGGCAAGCGTTTTGTACTTCACCAACGAGGTCATCCACGCCGACAACACCACCGAGACGGTCGAGTTTCAGATACTGCCCTGCCCGACGTTCGCCGACGGGGAGAAGCTGGTGATGCAGCGCGGCGCCGGCATGTGCACGGTCAAATCCACGCCGGAAAAAAGAGCAGGCGGCCGCTCGATTCCTGAAATGGCTGATCGAACCCAAACGCAACACGCAGTTCGCCGTCAGCACCGGCTACATGCCCGTCGTATCCGCCGCCTACGACAGCATCCTGCCCCAAAGCATCGACGCGCTCACCGACCAGAAGTACATCGAGCTATACCGCGCCTACGCCGAGACGCAACGAGATTACGCGTTCTACACCGCCCCTCAGACCGATTCCTACCTGCAGCTTGAAGACGCGTTCGAATCGAGCGTTCGAAGGCATCTCGCCATGGCGCGCAACAACTTTCTCGAGCAAGGAGGTGAAAGCGAAGCCGTCGTCGACAGGCTGATCGCGGAGAGCTACGAGCAGTTCAAAAGGAGTTCTGACAATCTGCGGCCCGATCGGCCTCCGGCTGAAAACGAGAGCTCGATACGGCGACGCCCCCGCATGTTTTCCGCAGGTCGAGCGCGTCGCAGGCGAAAACGGCGCGCCCCTCACGAGAAAGGCGAAACGCAGCATGAACCGTTTACGGCATACGCTCGACCTCATGCGCGAGGCGAAGAGCGCCAGCGTTCCCATGAGGCGCAAGTTCATCGCGTATTGGGCCTCGATGCTCTTCGTCCTCTTCGCCGCCATACTCGCGCTCGCGAGCTTCTTCGGGATGCTCTCCATCAGCGAGAGCAATCTGCGCCATACGCTCGACGCCCAACACGCCAACACCGTCTCGATCGTCGAAAGGCAGACGAGCGTGCTCACCGCCCATGTGATCGCCCTCTCGCAAGGGGCATCGAACGCCCTCGACGTCCAACTGATCGCAAAACCCGTGTCAGCGCTCGACGACGACCCCGAGGGCATCGTCAAGGCGGAGAAGGCGCTGTTCTCGACGCTTCGCACCGCCCTCGAGGCGAGCCCATGCGACGGGCCTTCGCCATCATAGACGCCACCGTCAACACGCAGGCCGATCGGTCGGGCGCTTCCCGCGCGGGCGTCTACATCAGGTACGCGAACCTCAACGTGAGCGAAGCGGTCAACCAAGACATCGTCTTGTACAGGGGCTCGCCCCAAATCGCCCGCGACAACAGCATCGAGCTCCACAACCGATGGCGACTCGAGTTCGACACCGCGCTCATACCCGACTACGAATCGACGATCCGCTGTTCCAGCGGAAGCGCATCGGGCGACTGCCGATGGACGAGCCGCGTGCAGCTCACCGACACCTGGGAAAACGCCGTCATCCTCACCGCGCCCCCTCTACGCTTCGAACGGAGATGTACGCGGCATGTGCGGCCTCGAGCTCAGCGACCTCTACCTCGGATTGACCTACCCTGCCCAAAGCAGCGAGTTCGGCAGCATGGTGACCGTCATCGCGCCCGTAAACGACGGAGTCGTCGACGTTTCAATGGGCATGACCGGCGAGCTTGACGCCACCTACCTGTCCGATTCCGACAAGCTCTACGTGCATGAGAAACGCGGCTACAACCTATACAAAGGATCGAGCGGAACCTTCATCGGACTTCAAACGCCGCTCAATCTCAAAACGGTGAACAGCACCGATGTGCACGTCATCACGTTGATGCCTCAAGAGCAATTCAACGCCATGGTCTTCAACGATCGTCTGAAGATGATCGTCGCCTCGCTGCTCCTGCTCGTCGCCGCGATCGCCCTTTGCGCGCTACCTCTCCCTTCGATTCGTGCGGCCCATCTCGGCCGCGGTCGACGCCGCGAAAGCCGACGGCGCCCAGATGAGCTCCACCGGCTTCTCAGAGATCGACGCGCTCGTCGCGGTTCTCGACTCAAGGCTTCGAATCTCAAGCCGAACCTGCTTCCCCCCGACGTCGCCTCCCCTGCTCGACGACTTCTCGACGCGCTTCGCGTCGCTCACGGCGACCGAACGCAAAATCGTCGGCCTGTACGCAGAGGGCATGGAAAACCGGCGACGTCGCCGAGTGCATGTTCATCAGCATCCACACGGCTCGCAAGCACAACGCCAACATCTACCGAAAGCTCAACGTCGGGTCGAGAGACGAGCTCGTGCTGTACCTCGAGCTGTTCCGACGTTGCAAGAAGCTCGACGCGCTGCTCGGCATCGACGAGAACCCTCCGTCCCGCCGGGCATAACGCAGGATTCGACGCGTACTTAAATTAAGTACGTCTGAAGGGAGCGGAAAATACCCAATCAGGTAATGGAGTCGCACCGCCTGAATCGCGCATAATGCGCGATCGGAAGGGCGGCGTTTTCAACCGCGCTTTCGCACGCCGCCTCGACCGCCCCGCAGTTCGATCTTGAACCGCAACTTCGAAAAAGCGCGTCCTGCAGCGTCGAAAGACCCGCATCGAAAGCGGGCCTTCCCCATCGCCGACGCGGCGATCGCCGCCTTGAACCAGGGAGGAAAGCCATGGGATTGTTCGGAAAGCTCTTCGAGAAGAAAGAATGCGCCATCTGCGGGGACGAGATCGGCCTTTTTGGGGAACCGAAAGCTCGAAGACGGCAACATGTGCAAAGCGTGCGCGGGGAAGCTCTCCCATGGTTCGACGAACGTCGCCACTCCACCGTCAGCCAGATCGAAGATCAGCTCGAATACCGCGAGGCGAACAAGACGGAAGTCGCCGCGTTCCACACGACGCCTCGCTCGGCGAGGGCGTCAAAGTGCTGATCGACGAGAACGCCGCCGCTTCATGGTCACCTCGGCGCGCAACCTCGCCGACGCGAACCCCGACGTCCTCAAGCTGTCCGACATCACCGGATGCACGTTCGACATAGACGAGGACGTCGACGAGATCATGCAACGCGACGGCGACGGCGAGCCCGAAAGCTACAACCCGCCCCGTTTCAGCCACTCCTACGATTTCTTCATCGCCATATCCGTCAACAACCCCTATTTCGACGAGATGCGGTTCAAGTTGAACAATCGTCGCGTCGAGGTCGAGGAGCATCGCAGCATCGGCCGCCCCGTCGATCAAGGTGGCGTCAACATCGTCATCGGCGCGCTCGCAAACGCAAGCTCGGGCGCGTTCGATCCCGAGGCCAACGCCGAATACCGCGCATATCGCTCCCTGTGCGAGCAGATCACCTCGACGCTTCTGCAAAGCCGCCAAAGCGCACGCGACGACATCGCCGCCGCTTCAGCGCCCAAGACCGCCGTCACCTGCCCGTTCTGCGGAGCGACCACCGCGCCCACGGCGACGAACCGCTGCGAATTCTGCGGCGGAGCCCTCGGCGCGTAGAGACCGTCGAAAGGAGCCGAACATGGGACTGATCAAAGCGGCAGCGGAATCTGCGAGCGGGTTTTGGCCGATCAGTGGAAAGACTACTTCTACTGCGAGGCCCTACCCGCCGACGTCTTGGCCGTCAAGGGCGTCAAGCGAACGTCGAGCAGGACGAGCAACGGAAAAGGCGGCGACAACATCATCTCGAACGGATCGGTGATCGCCGTTGCAGACGGACAGTGCCTGCTCATCGTCGAGCAGGGAAAGGTGGTTGACGTTTGCGCCGAGCCGGGCGAATACACCTACGAGATCGACACCGAGCCCTCGCTTTTCACGGGAGACCTCGGCACCGGCATCACCTCCGTGCTCGCCAACGTGGGCAAACGCTTCACGTTCGGAGGAGAAGCGCCCATGGACCAACGCGTGTACTTCTTCAACACCAAAGAGCTGATCGGCAACAAATACGGAACCCCCCCCCGTGCCGTTTCGCGTGGTCGACGAACGAGCGGGCATCGACATCGACATCGCCATCAGATGCTTCGGGAGTACAGTTACAAGATCACCAACCCTTTGCTGCTCTACGCGAACGTGTGCGGCAACGTGGCGGACGCCTTTTCCCGCGAAGAACTTGACGGGCAGCTCAAAAGTGAGCTGCTTACGGCGCTTCAGCCGGCATTCGCCCGCATATCCGCCATGGGCATCAGGTATTCCGAGCTTCCGGGCAAAACACGCGAGCTCGCCTGCGTGCTCAAAGAGGAGCTCTCCGAGCAATGGCGCGATTTTCGCGGCATAGAGATCCAACGCATAGGCGTCTCATCGGTGAAGGCCGACGAGGGCGACGAGCGGATGATCAAGGAGATGCAGCGCAACGCCGCGTTTCGCGACCCGACCCTCGCTGCGGCTTACATGGTGGGCGCGCAAGGCGCGGCGATGCAGGCGGCAGCGGAAAACCCGGCGCCGGCGGCCCTGCGATGGCCTTCATGGGAATGAACATGACGCAAACCGCAGGCGGGGCGAGCGTTCAAAACCTCTATCAGATGGGCCGCGATCCCGCACGCGCGTCGCAAGAGCCCGAGCCGAGGCGCAGGGCGCACGATCAGCGGGATGGACGTGCCCATGCGGGCAAACGGGAAAACGGCGGAAGTTCTGCCAAAGCTGCGGCGCAGCGCAACCGCAACCGCCGAAAGCTGGACATGCGCATGCGGAGCCGCGAACATGGGCAGGTTCTGCGTGGAATGCGGCAAATCCAAGCCCATCGAAGACGACGGCTGGCCTGCTCGTGGCGCCCGCAACAAGGGGCGCTTCTGCAGCGAGTGCGGATCGCCCAAACCCAGGGGCGTCCCGCAGTACCGCTGCGACAAATGCGGATGGGAGCCCCGACCAGGCGCTCAGCTGACCAAGTTCTGCCCCGAATGCGGCGACCCTTCGACGACGGCGACATCGTAGCCTAGCCCCTGCCCTCCGATCATCGCCCGCAGCCCGACCCCCCGCGCGCAACCTGCCGCCCGACAGCCGTCGAGACGGCAAAGGCGCCTCCTCCCGCCACCCGTGTTGACAGCGGACACGGTGGCTTTATTGTTGTCGACGCAACTGTTGTCTTTTGCCACATTCATGTCGACGAGATCGATTCGCTCGGGAAGGAGCGTCTTCATGGACCTCATGGGAGGATATCGCTCATCGCGCGCCAGATGCGCCTCTACGCGGAGCGGCAGATCGGCAGCGGGCTCGACCTCGGGTTTCCCGAAATGCAGGTGCTCATGGCGCTCTCGGCCAACCGCGAGGTGAACCAGGACTTCATCGCCCAGTTCATCGGGGGTCGACAAGGGCGCCGTTGCCAAAACCCTCGCCAAGCTTGAAAAACGCGCGCTCATCAGCCGAAGGCAAAACCCGGGGAACAAGCGGGAGAACCTCGTGCGTCTGACGGAGAACGCGGACCCCGTGTTGGCGCGCATGGGCGAGATATACCGCACCTGGGCGGATCGCGCCTTCGAGAACATAAGCGAGACGAGCTGAAAACGTTCGAGCGCGTCATAGAGACGCTGTGCCGCAACACCTCGGCGCTGCTCGAGCGCACGTCGGGAAAGGAGAGCCGATGACGCCGGAGGAACCGAAGGAGCAAACGGGCGCGCTTGCCGATCGACCCGCCCAAGCAAGCGCGTCCCGTGAACGCGCGGCCAACGCGCACGGCCGCGATCGCAAAGCCCGCGCGTCCGCCGCCGGGAAAGGCGGCAAAGCCCGCGCGCGGGTCGTCGAAAAGGCTATGTGATGGTGGCCGTGGTGTACCTCCTCGGCCTGTTCATCGGCGCGCTCGACATGGGCATCGTCACGCCGGCGCGAACGGTCATCCAAAACTCGATGGGGGTCGAAGACGCGCTCGGCGTGTGGATGCTCACCATCTACACGCTCGCGTACGCGGCGAGCATCCCCATCATGGGAAAGCTCGCCGACAAATACGGTCGCAAGTACGTCTATCTTCTCTGCGTGACGCTCTTCGGCCTCGGATCGCTTCTCTGCGGGCTCAGCCGCGAATTCGGCAGCTTCGAGATGTTGCTCGCCGCCCGAGCGATACAGGCCGTCGGCGGAGGAGGCATCATGCCGGTTGCGACGGCCGAGTTCGGAACCGCGTTTCCCGAGGAGAAGCGCGGGATGGCGCTTGGGCTCGTCGGCGGAGTCTACGGCATCGCCAACGTGTTCGGAGCCTCCGCGGCAGCGCCGTACTCGACATCTTCGGTCAGGCGAACTGGCAGTTCATCTTCTACATCAACGTTCCCATCTGCCTGTTCATTCTCATCGCGGGGCTTGCGAAGCTCGACAACGCCAAAGAAGCCGACGTGCGTCCGTTCGACCTCGTCGGCGTCATAGTCATGACGGTCATGGTGCTCAGCCTCATGTACGGCCTCAAAGGACTCGACTTCTTCAACATCCCGTCATCCATATCGAGCCTCGACGTCGCCCCCTACCTGATCGCCTTCGTCGTCTTGCTGCCGCTTTTCGTCTACATCGAGCATCGAGCCGCCGATCCGGTTATGAACCTGAGCTACTTCAAGAACCGCGACATCGTCATCACGCTCGTCTGTTCCATCGCGACGGGCATCATCATGATGTCGAACATCTTCCTTCCGCAGTTTTGCGAGAACTCCATGATGATACGCTCGGGATCGGGCGGCTACTTCGTCATCATCCTGGGCGTGTTCGCAGGAGCAGGCTCCCCATGTCGGGTAAGCTCATCGACAAATTCGGCGTGAAGCCCGTGCTCGGATTCGGCTTCGCCACCGCCGTGATCGGGTCGTTGTTCGCCACGTTCGTCGCCTGCCCGCATCCGAACGCCCTCACGATCGTCGTGAGCTTGGTGCTCATCGGATTGGGCATGGGCTTCACCATGGGGACGCCGCTGAACTACATGATGCTGCAGAAAACCGACGATTCCGAGTCGAACTCCGCGCTCGCGACGCTTTCGCTCGTTCGCTCCATCGGCACGGCGGTCGCCCCCGCCATCATGGTCGCCTTCGTCGCGAACGCGGGCGTGGGCATGCAGTCGGCGATCGCCGAGGCGCTCCCGAAAGACGTCGAGGTGTCCGCCCTGCCCTACGCGCAGCAAATCGACGACGAGCTCGCGGCCATGAAAGACGACGCGAGCTTCGCGAGCATGCTCGAGGGCGTAGACGTCCCCAAGCTCGCCGACTACGGGCATATCGAGATCGGCATGGGGCAAAAAGACGCCGACGATCCTGCGAGCGACGTCCAACCGAGCGCGGACGCGCTTGACGCGCTCGAGCATTCGGACGTCGTCACCGTGGTCGACGCGACGAAGGTCATGGCGGGCGACATGTTCGACCAGATGTCGCCCGCGATGCAAGCGCAGGCGAAGGAGGGCATCGACGCCGGGATAGAGCCCATGCGCGATGCGCTCGAGCGCATGGACGCCGCGCTCGCCGCCATGAGCGCCAACCCGCAGGCAGCCGAGGCGGTGGCGCAGTCGCGGGCGGCGCTTTACACCCTGGTCGAGCAGCTCACCGCCGCCCGCGACGGCGTGCCCGCGCTGTTCGACGAGGCGAAGGCGAACTACCTCGCAAGCATCGACGATCACGCAAGCGACATCCAACGCGCGTATCAAAAGCAGCTGAACATCGGGTTCGCGGGCATGTTCGGCTTCGTCGCCGTATGCTGCGCCCCTCGGGTTCGCGCTCACGATGCTCTACCGCGACTCGTCGCGCAGCGCCGGGGGCCGCCGTAAAGCGTAAGCGCGCCGAAAACGAAAAAGGCCCCGCGAAAGCGGGGCCCGGCGAAAACTGTCGCAGCTTACGCAAAGAACAGCTTGGAGAGCGTCATCGGATCGATGTACTCGCCGTCTTTGTACACGCGCATGTTGCCCGAGGCGATCTCGTCGATGAGGATGACGTTGCCCTCGGCGTCGTAGCCGAACTCGAACTTAATGTCGTAGAGGACAAGGCCCTTCTCCGCCAGATCGTCCGCGACGATCTGCGTGATCTTCTGAGTCATGTCCTTGAGCTCGTCGTACTGCTGCTCGGTCATGACGCCCAAAACCACCAAGCCGTCCTTGGTGACCAGCGGATCGCCCAACTCGTCGTTTTTGAAGGTGGTCTCGACGTAGGCGGGCAGATCGGCGCCTCCTCGACGTATTGCTTGTAGCGGCGGTAGAAAGAACCCACGGCCTTATGACGGCAGATGACCTCGAGGCCCTCGCCGAAAACCTTCGCGGGCAGAACCTCCATGGTGGTGTCGTCGAGGTTGGCGGAGACGTAGTGGGTCTTGATGCCCGCGGCGTTGATCTTCTCGAAGAAGTAAATGGACATGCGCAGGTTCACGTCGCCGACGCCCTCGATGGTGAGGCCCACGGAGTTCTCACCGGATCGAACACGCCGTCTTTGCCCGTGCAGTCATCTTTGAACTTCAGCAGATAGTTGCCGTTCTCAAGGGCGAACACGTCCTTGGTCTTACCGGAGTAAACGAGTTCCTGCGTCATGAAGAAATCCTCTCCTGATGAATTAACGCAACCACAACGTGCGAGTTTACAACATGATGCCAAGGCGAAATAATCTTTTTAACCTGATGAGGGCCTTTGGCTATACGAATTCCACACGCCGAAACGCCATCGCCTGCGACCGCGGAGCAGGCCGGTCAGGCGAGCTTCGCGATGCGGGCGATGTCCGCCGTAAGGGCGTCCACGTCGGCGTCGATCGTGCTCCACGACGTGCAGAAGCGAACGACCTGCCTGCCGTCGGGAAGGCGCAGCTCGGGCTCGTAGACGTAGCCCTTCGCCAGTTCATCCGCCTGCTCGTCGGTGACCACGACGAACTGCTGATTCGTGGGGCTGTCGACGTAGGCGGCGACGCCCGCCTCGGCGAACGCGCTGCGAATGCGCATCGCCTGATCGACGGCGCGGCGGGCGATGTCGAGGTACAGCCCGTCCTCGAGCAACGCGCAGAACTGAACGCCGAGCAGCCAGCCTTTGGCGAGCATGCCGCCCGCACGTTTGACGTAACTGCGGAAATGAGACTTGATCTCGTCGTCGACGATGACCACGGCTTCGCCGAACAGCGCTCCGCACTTCGTGCCGCCGATGGTGAACACGTCGGCGAGGCGCGCGAAGTCCGAAAGCGTCACGTCGTTGCCATCGGCGGCAAGGCCGTAGCTCATGCGGGCGCCGTCGACGAACAGGCTCATGCCGTACTCGTCGCACGCGGCGCGCAGCTGCACGAGCTCGTCTCGTGCGTAGAGCGTGCCGTATTCGGTGGGAAAGGACACGTACACCATGGCGGGCTCGGTGATGTGCTCGGGGACGCTGCTCGCGCGAAACTCCTCCCCGCCGCGCGCGCACTTGATCGGCGTCGATCTTCCCGTCGACGCTCGAAAGCGCCTGGATCTTGTGGCCGGTCGCCTCGACGGCGCCGGTCTCGTGAACGTTGATGTGGCGGTATCGGCGCACAGCACGCTCTCGTAGGACGAAGCGCCGCGGCGATGACCGTCGCGTTGGCCTGCGTGCCTCCGACGAGGAAATGGACCGCGGCGTCAGGCGCGTCGCATCGACGGCGGATCAGATCCTCCGCATGCTCGCAGCACTCGTCGAGGCCGTACCCCGCATGGCACGCCTCATCGCCCGCAAGCGCCTCGATGACGCGCGGGTGCGCCGCGCGGTTGTAATCGTTGTTGAACCTCTTCATGTTAACGCCTTTCGCCCGATCGCCCAACCGACCGATCATTCTATCACGGAGGACGTCGCGCTACATGACCTTGGTGCTCTCGACCTTCTCGACGAACTTCGAGACGATCTTGATGAGCGGGTTGCGCAGCACAAGGCCCAGGAAGACGAACGGGACGCAGAACAGCAGCAGCACGCCGATCTCGATCCAAAAATCACCCTGGTAGACGCCGAACATGGCCGCCCGCATGGCGTTGACCGCATGCGTTATGGGCAGGTACGGGCTGACGTTTTGCACGAAATCGGGAAGAAGCTGCAAAGGATAGCTTCCGCCGCCGCCCGACACCTGGATGATCAGCAAGAACACCGAGATCGCTTTTCCGAAGTTGGCGAAGGAGACGACCAGGGTGTAGATGATGAACGCGAAGGCGAGCCCCGCCGCCCAGAAGCAGATGAGGTAGAGAAGCGGTTCGACGACCTGCACGCGCAAAAACAGCATGTTGCCCAAGGCGAGCAGCGTGCTTTGCAACAGCGAGAGCAAGGCGATCGAGCCGAACCTGCCGATGAACAGCTGAGGCGCCGAGGGGTTGTCGAGCTGCTCGAGCGTGCGCGAGCCCGGCACCACCTTGAGCGTGACCATCATCAGCAGCGCGCCGATCCACAAGGCGAGCGTCGTGTACAGAGGCGACATGGCCGACCCGAAGTCGTCGACGGGATAGACCGCATAGCGGTCGAGCTGCACAGGGGCGGACAGCGCCGAGGCGAGCGCGGTGGGATCAGACCCGATGATGTCCCTCAACGCATCGACATCGCCCGCCGCCAACGCCTCGTCCATGCTCCGGCTGAACTCGACGAGCTTCTCCGATGTCTGCGCCAGCTCAACCGAGACCTCGTCGAGCTTCTGCTTCGCTCCGCCCAAAACGCCCGACATGGACCCCGCGGTCCCCGGACAGGTCGGCTCCCACCGACCGAGCAGCGCCGTCGTCGAGGAGAGCGAAGACCCCGCGTCGGTCACCATCGAGGCCAGCTCGTCCAAGCTCGGCTTGATGCTCTGGTCGTAGTCGGCCTTGACCCCGTCGAGACTCGAGGCCGCCTGCTCGGCGAGCTGCTTGATCTCGGCGTGCTTGGACTGCGCGTCGGCATTGCCCGCCTCGACTTCTGCGGCGCCCGAGCGCAGCGCGTCCCTCAACTGCTCCTGCAGCTCGACGGACGCGTTGAGGCGCGTGATCAGCGTGTCGATCAGGGGCTGGTCGTCCGCGGGCAGAGAAGGCTTCACCTGCTCGAGCGCCGCCACGAGGTTGCGGTACCCCTCGATCTGCCGATCGATGCCGTCGGCCTGAGACCTCATCTGAGCGGCCGTGTCGGACGCGAGCGTGTCAGCTGACGAAAACGCCGCGTCAACGGCCTCCCCGACCGCCCCGTAGCTCGCCGAGCTCTCGGAGAGCGCCGTGGAAAGGGCCGACATCGAGATTCCATCGCGCCCGCGATATCGCCCGCCGCCTGCTTCGCATCCCCCACGGAAGCCACCACGTCGCTCGACGCGCCCTTCACCTGCGCTATCAGCTTCGAGGAATCGTCGATGATCGACTGGGACGACACGAGCACCGACGAGTACGTCGTCAGCAACGAGGAAGCCTTCGCCATCTGGGATCCGAGCGACCCCACGTGCTTGCTCAAGTCGCCGAGACGGCTCTGCAGATCGGCGTCGTCGGCATATTCGAACACAGCCGTGGATATTCCCAGCGCCGCCTCAGACAACGTCTTGGCGAAAACCTGGTTCACCTCGGCCGACACCTTGTCGGCGCCCTGGTCGATCATCAGCTTGGGGGCGATGGCGTTTTTCTTCTCGTTCGAGTAGTAGATTATCTTGGCGTGCTCGACGTCGTCGGAGAAAAACGTCATCATGTCGCGGCTGAAGGACTCGGGGATCACCACGGCGGCGTAGTAGCGCCCCCGACTTCGCTCCGTCGATGGCGTCTTCGGCTGACGTGAACGTCCACTTGAGCTGAGCGTTCGCGCGCAGCTCCGAGACCACCTTCTCGCCGATGTTCACCTCGATGGGCATCAGATCGCTCGAATAGCCCGCGTCCTCGTTGGCGACGGCGACCTTGAGGTTGCCCGTGTTGTCGAACACGTTCCAACATGCGATGAGGTTGTACCAGGAGAACAACGACGGAAGGAAGACCAGCCCCAACACGATGATGACGGTCACCACGTTGCTCGTGAGGCGTTTGAGGTCGCCGACGAACAGGGTCCAGATGTTTTTCATCGCGCACCTCCTTGCGCGTCGTCGTCTGCAGGCACAGCGCGCGGCTCCTCGTGCTCAAGCGCGCTTACGGGACTCGGCGCGCCGGGTTGAGCGTCGCCGGCGTGATCGACGAAGGGATCCCGGCGATCGCACGACGCCGGACGACCTGCGCCCGCAGGCGCATCGGTTTTGAACGCCACGCGATTGAACGCCACGACATCCCCCTTCGCCACGACGTTGCGCGTCGCGTACAAAGCGCACCTCCTCGTCGCTCATCGACTCGAGGCACACCTGCCTGCTCAAGCTGTCGCGCACCGCCTCCACGATCACGAGAAACGCGATGATGATCACGAGCCAGACGAGCCAGCCGGTCAGCATGACCACCTTCTCCGTCTCCGTTATGGCGAACACGACGGTCGCCACCACGGGAACCACGATGCCGAGCACCAGCGCGCCCCACTTGAATCGCGGGTAGAGCCTCATGAACCGTTCGACGCGCGCGTCGATGACCTCGCGGTACTCGTCCCGGTCGGACAGCACGCGAATGAGCTGGGCGACGCGGAAACGACGCGCGGGAAGCTGCACGGGCTCGCCGTTGACGATGTCGCTCTGCTCGATCTGACGGGCGAAAAGCCTGTTCAAGTTCGTGACGTAGGGACGCAGCAGCACGCCGATGATCACGAACGCGATCATGAACGCGATCAGCACGCCCACATAGCTCAACCACGCTCCGTCGTAGAAGCCGGGCTATCGTCTCGCGAATGGCGTTGATTCCGTACGTGAACGGGAAGAGCGGGTAGACGAACTGATAGAAGCTCGGCGTCATCTCGATGGGGTAAAGCCGGTGGCACCCGGAATCTGAACGAACACGAGAATGACGCAGATCGCCTTGCCGATGTGCTGGAACGTCGCGGACAACGTGTACTGTATCGCCAGGTAGACCAACGAGCACAACACGGCGGTCGCGAAGAACGCGGGCACGTTGACGGTTTGGACGCCGATGACCAGGCACCCCCCGCAGCACACGATCGCCTGCAGCACGACGATGATGGCGAGCAGAAGCCCTCGCCCGAAGAAGCGCTGCGCGATGGTCAGGTTCTTCACGCCCTCGTCATCGACCTCGATTCGCAAGATGACCATGAGCATGAACACGCCGATCCACAACGTCAGGTTGATGAACAGGGGGGGCCATGGCGGAGCCGAACGCGTTGAGCGGGTACAGCTCCTCGGTCTCGACCTGCGTGGGAGACATCATGAAATCGGCGATCTTGGCGGGATCGACCGTGCCGTCCGCCCGAACAGCGACGACACCGCCTGTGAGGATCCGACGGCGACCAAATCAGTTTTCACCACGTCGAGGTCTCCGCTGATATCACCGAGGAGGCTTTCCGTCTGAGACAGCGCCCCGACGAGGTGGACAGCGTCGGGCCGAGCTGATCGAGCACCATGACGGCTTGGTCGATGAGCAGCACTTGGTTGGACACGGCGACGCCCAAGCCGCTCGCCGAGGTGCCGAGCTTGGCGAGACCCTCGCTCACCGCGGGGACGGTGGTGTTCGACAGCGTCGCGCGGTACGCATCGACGTTGCCGAGTCGCCTGGACGGACGCGTTCGTCGCCGACGCGGCGCCTGCGACGGCCTGAGCCGTCGCGGCGGTGTCGCCCGAAAAGGACGCTTAGGCCCTCGAGCGTCGCCCGGGAGTCGGCGTTGCTCTGCTGAAGCTGGGAGATCAGCCCCGCGAGCTCTTGCTTGCCGGGCTGTCCGTCGGGCATGGATCCCAGGGCCTTCTCCAGCTGCGCGAGGACCTGCTCGTTCTCCTGGACGACGGCCTGGCCCCGCGCGATGGCGGCGTCGACCTCGCCCTGGGACGCGGTCACCGACGCAGCCGCTTTTCCGATGGCGTCGTTGGTTTGGGGAGGAGGTGCGCGAGAGAAGAGCGAGGGAGCCCTCGTCGAGCACACTGCCCATGGAAGTCGAGAACTTGACGAGCTGGGTGTTGGCGCTCGCCGTGATTCCCGCGGCGTCGGACAGGGCGAGCGACAGCGTCGCGACGTCCTCCTTCGCCTGGCCGAGCGCCGATTTCGCCCGGTCGGCCTTGCCGAGGGCGTCGGAGGACGCCTGCGCGAGGGCCGCCAAGGCCTCGCGCGCCTCGGCGATGCTCGCCTGCGCCTCATCGATATGGGCCAGCGCGCCGTCCTTCGACGCCGCCGCCTTCGCATTCGCCTTGCCGAGCTCTTCATCGAGCACCGTCGCGACGGTCGAGCTGACCGTTGCGACGAACGTGTCGTTGATGGTGGTGTCGAGCGTGCTCGCCCGCCGGTGTCGGTGATCTTCGGGAAACAGGGCTGAGCTTCTCGTTGACGTAGTATTCAAGCTGGGGCTGCTTGAAATCGCCGGTGAGCAGCGTGGTCACGTCGAGCTGAAATTCTCGGGGATGACGAACAGGGCGTAGGCCCGACCCGACTCGATCTCGTCCATCCCCTCCTCGCGCGTGACGAACGTCCATCCGAGCTGGTCGTTGCGCTTCAGCTCATCGACCACGTCGTCACCGAGGTGAAAGTCCCCGAGAGTCTCGTCATGCGCACCTGCGTCCTCGTTGACGACGCATACGCGAAGGTTTCCCGTGTTCTCATAGGGATCCCAAAACCCAGGACGTTGAACCAAGCGTAAAGCGAGGGAAGCACGATGAGGAACAAAACGACGAGCCACGCCTGCGGCACTTTGGCTATGCGCTTCACATCGCGCCAGAACACACGAAAGACATTTCGCACGGTGCCTCCTCGACATAATCAAGTTGTTTCGAAGTTACAGAATAACACGCCACAGTTGTCCATTATCTCTTGCGTTGCATCCTTCATATCATTTTTCGCGAGCCGCGCTCGCCACGTCGCGCGACGTTCGGGCAAAAGCCCGCCGACGGAAGAGCCTCGGACGCGAACGGCGCTCGCGCCCGTCGCGCGACGTTGCGGGTTATAATTCATGGACACGCGATTCAAAACGAAGGGCAGGCGACGGACGCCTGCGACGAAAGCGCCCCCATCGCGCACGGGCCGAGACGAAGGAGGACGCATGGAGGACTCGATGCCTCATCTACCGCATCTGACCGAGAGGGCCATCCGCGCTTTCTACAAGCTCGACTTCACGCCTCTGCTCGACGCCATCTCCCCCGACTGCCTGTTCATAGGGCGGCCTCGGACATCTACCACGGCCTCGAGGAGATGCTCGACGACATGGACAACATCAGAAACGTCCCCACCTTCTCGATGCTCAACCAGAAATTCGAGCTCGTCGACACGAAAACACCCGGCCAGGCCATCGTGTTCGGCGAGTACGATCTCGAGTCGGACCTCGGCTACGACATGCTCCTCGCGGTTCACCAGCGCATCACCGTCTCGCTTCGCTGGAACGGCGCGATCTGGGAGATCTACTGCATCCACAGCTCGAACGAATGGAACGAGCCGGGTCAAGGCGAGATCTTCCCACGTTCATGAGCAAGCAGACGTTTCGCTATCTGAGAAAGATCCTGAAAGCAAGCGCGGAGGAGATCGAGAACCGCCGACGTGTGCCCTTCAACGTCGACAGGAGCACCATGCTCGTCAACCCGGACGCCATTTTGTACGTCGAGTCCGCGGGAAAGCAATCGGTGCTGCACCTCGCCGATCGAACGATCACCGTGAACGCCATGCTCGGCAACGTCGCGGACTCGCTTCCGCCGGAGTTCCTTCGAACGCATCGGTATTACCTCGTCAACGCCGCGCACAGGCGCATAGAGCGCAACCGCATCGAGATGCCGAACGGGGGATGCGCTGCCTGTTCCCGAGCGACGCGCCAAAGAGGTGCGCGAGGCCCCTGACGAGCCGCATGAGCGCCAACTGAGACGCCGGGCTTTGATGAAACGTGAGGTCTGCCGAATGCATCTTGGCCCCACCCTGACACCAGGGTAAGGGTACCCGCCGTGCTTTTCGTGAAACGCGCATATCGACGCGCCCGCATCGCGTCCAACTTCTCCTACGCCGAGGTTCCCCTCATCGCGTACCCGTGCACGAACCTCTCCTCCATGCTCATCTAAGAGCCGCCCTTCCCGTAAAACCATAGGCAACGCACGAACGCAGGCAGAGCGCCTCGGCCGCCTTGCGCCGTCTTAGCAATTCGAAAGGGTGACGCATTTGCCCAAAAGACACCGTCACGGCTCAATACCACAAGGCATCCAAGCACGAGGTGCTCATCATAGCCGTCGTGATCGCAGGAGCGTTTCTGGCCATCTTGAACCAGACGGTCTTCGCGCCCGCGCTTCCCAAGCTCATGGAGACGTTTCAGGTCAACGCGGGCACGGCTCAGTGGGTCACGAGCATCTACATGCTCGTCAAACGGCAGCGCGTCCTCGAAGAGCCCCTGCTTCAGATCAACGCGCTGAAGTCGCGCGACTTCGCCTGTTCGGCGATCATCGTGACGCTCATCAACTGCGCCGCGGCCGTCACCAACGTCACGCTGCCCATCTTCCTGCAAAACGCGCTCGACGCATCGGCCGCCATGACCGGCCTCGTCATGATGCCCGCCGCGGCGGTCGGCATCATCATCAGCCCGCTATCCGACATCGTCTTCGACAGATTCGGGCCGCGCGGCATCACCGTCGGCGGATTGATCGTCATGACGCTCGCGCTCGCAGGCTTCACCTTGCTCACCCCCCCGACTCCACCCTCGTCGCGGCGGCGGCGCTCGTCACGCTCATGGCCACGGGTCAGACGCTCGCGAACATGCCGGCGAACACCTGGGGCATCAACGCGCTCGCCAACGACATGATCGCCCACGGCAACGCCATCAGCAACACGGGCCGTCAGGTCGGAGGCGCCATATCGACCGCGCTCATCGTCACCGTCATGACCATGGTAAGCTCGGCGAACGCCCAAGCGGGCCCGTCGCGTCCACCGCGTGCGGCATCCAGGCGGCCTACGGAACATGCGCGATCGTATCCGCCGCAACTCTCGCGTTCGCCGTCGCCAAAGTTCGCTCCAACAAGAAGGAGGTATAACGTCATGTCGAAGCAAACCGTCGGCAGCATCATGGAACGCGACGCGTATCGGTGCCGCGACACCGCCACGCTCGACGAGGTTACCGCCCAGCTGATAGAGCGCGGCGTGAGCAGCCTGCCCGTCGTCGACGAGCGCAACCGCGTCGTCGGATTCATCAGCGACAGGGGACATCATGCGGGCGATCGCCGAGCACAAGACCCGCTCCATCTTCTCGGGAGGCGCCCGCCCTTCTCTACTACGACGACGAGTCCATCGAGGACAAGGTTCGCTCCCTCAAAACGCGCAACGTGATGGAGCTTGCCGCGCGCAAGGTTCTCTGCGCCACCGAGACCAAAGCATCGGCCGCGTCGCCGACATCCTCTCGAAGAAGAAGTTCAAAAAGCTCCCGTCATCGACGATGCGGGAAAGCTCGTCGGGGTCATACGACGCTCGAGCATCATGCGGTACGCGTTCGACCTTCTGTTCAACGAGCAGGCCGACTAACGCCTTCACGCGCCTTCGCGACTCGCGCAAACCAGGCGTGCCGCGAAGGCGGCAGCCGCCACGCCCGCATCGTCTGAATTCACGTGCAACCGCGATCGGGTTCCGAAGGCGAGCGAATCACGTTCGAATGATCGCATCTCGACATCATGCTTTTACAGATCAAGATTGTTGCGTAAAACTACAAAATCTTCTCGTGCTAGTATCCGCAGCGTATGGTAATCGTTCGGGGAGGTGCACGATGTTTTTCTACGAACCGCTATCCGCTACGGCGATCGTCAGCGTCTTGCTTTATCTGGTTTTTCCTCATAGGCATGAACGAGCTCTCGCGTTTGAGCAAATGGGTGGGCGGCGTGCTGTTCATCGCGCTGCCCCTCGTGCTCACCATCTTCGTCTGGCCCCACACCGCCGTCGAGGGAACGGGAGCCGGCACCTGGTTTCAATGGGTGAAGACGTACTCTTGCCTTGCCGAGCCATTCTCGGATGGCTGATCGTCTACCACGATGGGCACGGGGCTTGCCGCGTGGAGGGCGGCCAGGTCCTCAAAGCTCTTGGTGATGATAGAGCCGTCGGCCGCGCGTCCGCAGTCGCGCTTGGTCTCGGTCTCGTGGAGTGGGCCGATGCCCAGGTAGTCGACTAGGCTCATGTCGGCGGTCTTGACGTACTCGAGCATCTCCTCGCAACGGGCGGAAAGGCCCACGATGGCGTTGGGCCCCAGAAGCTTGCGGCAGACCTCGACGGGAATATCGCTCTGACCCACGTGCACGCCGTCGACAGCAATGCCCTGCTCGCGCGCGGCGAGTACGCAGTCCAGGCGGTCGTCAATCAGCAAAGCGACCTGACCGGTCTTGCCGGCCTGTGCGATTGCCTGCGCGGCGTCGCCGGTCAGCGCAATGATCTCGCGGGCGCTTGCCACCTTGGAGCGCACCTGGATGCAGGTAAAGCCGGCGTCGAGTGCCTGGGCCACCACATCGCCCACGGGGCGCCCGAGCGTGTTTTCGGGGCCGAGCACCAGATAGGCCGAGATATCAAGGTTGTCGCGGATACTCATCGTGTTTCCTCCTGCTTTTTGATCTGAGCTTCCATGCGCTCGAGCTTGCCGGTCATGGTGTCGGTAAATCCGGGTCGAATATCGGCTTTGAGCACGACTTCGGTGCGGATGCCCTTGCTCGCCAACACAAAGGTTGCGTCGCGCACGACCTGCATGACCTCGTCCCAGTCGCCCTCGATCTCGGTGAACATCGAGGTGGTGCGGTTGGGAAGGCCGCTCTCGCGAATGACGCGCACGACCTCGGCGACCTCGGCGGACAGC
>VOFH01000070.1_pt1 | contig 74075 bp, 97 predicted proteins | sample 5384091 | NCBI WGS metagenome assembly VOFH01 (sample SAMN12384727, study PRJNA508395) | human gut metagenome | isolation source: healthy gut G | host: Homo sapiens | reverse complement strand
TTGTTGATTAACCCTTTGGTAATCAGCACGAGTACTTCAATTTCGCGAGCAGATAAAAGTACCTGAGGATGTTCTGCAGGAATCATCGGAGGCATATCCTTCACGGGATATCCGTTGTGATGAGCATGTTGATGAAGTTTCAGGATATTCTTTACCAGTTTTTCTTCCGACTCATAAATATTGAGTACCGGAACACCGGAAAGTTGGAATTGCGGGCTGTCACTGGCAAGGACAATCGTTTTCGCTTCCGGGGAAGGAAGAAAGCGTTATGCTCCACATAGATTTGTGCGGAGATAAAATAATGGGCGTACATATCCGGCGTATCATCCATTAACTCATTGAAGTTATGGAAGGTACGGATCGTTGCCATAGGGATGATCTCTTCCAATATGGATTTGAGTCCCAGGCTACAGAGAGTATTCGGCTCAATAATTGCTATTTCAGGTTTGTAGTTCATTCTTTTCTATTGTTCGGATGATTGATTCAGATAGTTGGCTACTGCTTCCGCACACCGTTCTCCGTCTACTCCGGCAGAAACGATTCCTCCGGCATAGCCCGCACCCTCTCCGCAAGGGAATAGTCCGCGGACGGTTACGTGTTGAAGCGTCTCTTTATCTCGTATGATGCGGACAGGGGAAGAGGTACGTGTTTCTACCCCAATCATAACGGCTTCGTTGGTCAAGAAGCCATGACTGCTGCGTCCGAATTGTTGAAAGCCGAGTGATAATCTCTTGCTGATAAACTCCGGCATCCAGAAGTGAAGCGGAGAAGAAATCAACCCCGGACTATATGAGGATTCCGGTAAGTCATAACTTAGCTTCTTGCGGGTGAAATCCAGCATACGCTGTGCTGGAGCTGTCTGACGTCTGCTGCCTTGCAACCAACATTGACGTTCCAATTCTTCCTGAAAGTGCAGGGGGAGAAGTTGGGTATTGAACATCGAAAGTTGAGAGCTACTGAGAGAAGGGTTAAGAGCGAGTAGTTGTTCATTTTGTTGCGCAGCTAACTCTCCACTTTCCATTCTCAACTCTTCATTTATGAAATCTTCCGGCTGTATCTCTACCACCATTCCCGAATTACTCCAGCGCGAGCCACGATTCGAAGGTGACATACCGTTCACTACCACTTGCTCCGGTCCGCTGGCTGCAGGGACGATAAAGCCGCCGGGACACATACAGAAACTATACACGCCTCTGCCTTCAACTTGGGTGACGAAACTATATTCTGCAGCAGGGAGATATTTTCCCCTTCCGTTTTTATTATGATATTGTATCTGGTCGATCAGTGTTGCCGGGTGTTCCAAACGGACACCTACAGCGATACCTTTTGCCTCAATCGTTACATTATTAGCTGCGAGCCAACGATAAACATCCCTTGCCGAATGCCCGGTTGCAAGTATCACAGGACCTAGAAAAGTCTTTCCTGTATTTGTCTCAATGCCTTTGATCTCGTTATTCTCAATAATCAACGCATCCATTCTTGTCCGGAAATGTACTTCTCCGCCACATTCGAGAATCGTATTCCGCATATTTTCAATGACACGCGGCAACTTGTCCGTTCCGATATGCGGATGTGCATCAGCCAGTATAGCCGTAGAAGCTCCATGCTGGCAGAATACATTGAATATCTTGTCTACATTTCCTCTTTTCTTACTGCGGGTATAAAGTTTCCCGTCCGAATAAGCTCCTGCACCCCCTTCTCCGAAACTATAATTGATTCCGGATTTACCGTATGTTCTCTACTGATTTGCGCCAGGTCCTTTTTCCGTTCACGCACATCTTTTCCGCGTTCTACAATCACCGGGCGTAATCCGAGTTCGATAAGGCGCAGAGCGGCGAACAATCCGCCGGGACCTGCACCAACCACAATTACTTGTGGTTTTCCTTCCACACTATTATATACCGTATGCTCGTATTCATCTTCTTCAGGCATTTCGTTGATGTAGGCCCGTATTTTCAGATTGACGAAAATCGTTCGCTGACGAGCGGCAATGCTTCGCTTTAAGATGCGGGTAGCATTGATATTGCGTAAATTTAGTCCTTTCTCTTCAGAGAGATATTCTTTCAGCCGTTGTTCGTTCGCTGCGATTTCGGGAAGTACGCGGAGTTGGTATTCTTGTATCATTTGGTTATTGTTATTTAGATTATAAAAAGATAAAGGCAGATAACATAAATCAGTGTCTTATCCGAATAACGCCCTGAACGCCTCTTCTACCTTTCTTACGGGCACTAACTCTATCTTTAGCTTCTTCGTATCAATGCCTTGCAAATTATATTTGGGCAACAGGAAACGCTTGAAACCAAGCTTCTCGGCCTCTCCGATACGTTGTTCAATCCGGTTCACCGGACGTATCTCCTCCCGACAGTCCGATTTCTCCCGCCATGCAAACTTCCGGCTCAATGGCTGCGTCCATATTGGACGAAAGGATGGCACTGATGACAGACAGGTCGATGGCCGGATCATTCACCTTCAGTCCTCCGGCAATATTCAGAAATACATCTTTCTGTGCAAGCTTGAACCCGACACGTTTTTCGAGGACGGCCAGAAGCATATTCATTCTTCGTATATCGAAATCCGGTTGCCGAACGTTGAGGATTTCCATAAACAGCAGAGCTGACCAAAGCCTGTGTCTCGATCAAGAACGGGACGTATTCCTTCGATAGCGGAAGCAATAGCTACTCCACTCATTCCCTCATGATCCTTGACTAAGCAAAAGCTCGGAAGGATTATTCACCTGGCGCAACCCATCCTGACGCATTTCATAAATCCCTAATTCTGCTGTACTGCCGAAACGGTTCTTGATGCTACGCAGAATGCGGTACATATAATGCTGGTCACCCTCAAACTGCAATACCGTGTCTACAATATGTTCCAGTACTTTCGGTCCGGCAATGCTGCCTTCCTTATTGATATGCCCGATCAGCAATACAGGGGTATGCGTTTCTTTGGCAAACGCAGAATACTTGCCGAACACTTCGCGCACTTGCGCAATGCTTCCCGGGGAGGATTCAATGCTTTCCGTAGAAATAGTCTGTATAGAGTCGATGATCACTAAATCGGGTCGTGTATTCTTGATATGCACGTAAATTTGCTCCAGCGAAGTTTCACAGACTATCAGGCAATCGCTGGAAGCCTATCAGAGAGACGATCGGCACGGAGTTTTAATGTCGTGCACTTTCTTCACCGGATACATAAAGGATTTTCTTTTCCGGCATGTGCAGTACGGTTTGCATGACGAGCGTGGATTTACCGATTCCCGGCTCACCGCCTATCAGGACAAGAGAACCCGGCACAAGTCCGCCACCCAATACGCGATTCAATTCATTCGTCGTGCATATTGATTCGCGTGGCTCGTCGTCCGCTTCAATATCGCTAAGTGCGACCAGTGGTTTGGGTTTCTGTGTTTCAATGCCCGATACCGGACGGCGGTTAGTCGTTTCTTTCCGTACGATCTCTTCTACATACGTATTCCACTCTCCACACGACGGACATTTGCCTACCCATTTCGGTGATTCCTGTCCGCAATTACTGCATACATATACGGTTTTCTCTTTTGCCATATTCTCTTTCTTTAATATAAAAATCCGAATGCCCAGAGTGGAATCTTATTTCCGGCCGAATATTCAATATCATCTGCGGCAATAAATGCCTGTTTAGTGTTAGCTATCTGTTTCCCGTCTTTGCTTTTCCCGCCAACTTCTATTGTGTATTTGCTGTCTATCGTGTAGTCTGCGCTACGCGTGCAATATTCCACACGATGTTGATAGGCGAGTTGGTTTACCATGAACACCTCTCTCAATGTTCCTTTGTTTACATCTTTAAAGGTCAATGCATAAAGCAGGTTAGTATTTTCCATATATATCTTATCCGGTTTTTGTAACTTTTGATAGAGTCATTATCCGAATAAAGAAGGTGGATTAATTTAGCTCTGTCCAGATACTGTAAATAGCCAAAATAGTAGTACGTGAAAGTTCTGCCATAGCAGAGAGTTTAGTGATGTCCACCATAAAAGGCACTTCGGAGGAGAGGATTCCCAGCAGACTTTTTTAGTTTTCGCACGTTACTGATGTCCACTCCGCATTGCTGGGGAAGTTCGATTTCGAGTATCAGGTTGGCTATATTTTCGATACGTGTGTAGTATTCCGCATTTCCTTCCAAATAAAAAGGATAGTATCCATGTTTCAAATAGTCTTCAAAATAGGCGAGGGGACGGCATTGGGAATTCACTTCATTACAAATTCCATCACTTTTGTCCAATATCTCTTCCAGCGTGTAAGGGCGGATGTCAATCTGATGGTATAAATTCAGATATTCACGGTAGGATAGCCCTTGCATATTATATGATATGCATCGACGAGACAAGTCGGCCTCTGCATTCAGCAGTTGGAGTAAGGATGACCCGGTGAATACTATTTTCAGTTCAGGAAACTCATCATATATATTTTAATTTCCTTGCTCCATGACGGATATTTGTGCACTTCATCCAAAAACAGGCATTTACCTCCTTTCAGGTAAAACTGTTCGGCGAGTTCGCTAAGAGAATGCTGTGTGAAATACAGACTATCTAAACTTGTATATAAGGCACTTTGGCTATCATTGGCATAATGAAGTTTTAAGTATTGAAGCATTAAAGTCGTTTTCCCGACTCCACGTGCTCCGCGGATGGCAATCAGTCGGTTATCCCAATTGATTGTATCCATTAAGCTCCTGATATAAGTAGTGGAAGTGGCTGTTAGTAACCTTTTATATCTTCTGATTAGTGTATCCATATCCTTATTTGTTTTCTATGGAATACAAAAATAGGCATAATTTGTTCAACGCGCAAAACAAATTCGGATAAAATCTGTTCAACGCGTAAAACAAACAGAGAATTTACAGAGTTATCTCTCCGGCTATCGAACGGTTCATCCGGTCACGTACTTCATCCGGGGTATATCCGTGTCCCAATAAGAACATCAATTTAGTGACGGCCGACTCTGTTGTACTGTCATATCCGGAGACCACTCCTGCCTGTAGCAGTTGGTACCCCGTTTCGTAACGTTCCATCTCCACCATTCCTGCGCTGCATTGTGTTACGTTGACAATCACAATTCCACGTTCACTGGCCTGACAGAGCCGGCGTATAAACCATTCCTTTCGGGGAGCATTCCCTGAACCGTATGTTTCGAGCACGACAGCCTTCAATCCGTCAATCCCCAGAATGGTGGCAATTACATTTTCCTGGATGCCCGGAAAGAGCTTCAGTACCACTACATTGGTATCCAGCAAATAGTGCGGTTTCAATTCCCGCTCTTCACCATTTCCGTGAATTTGCACATTATTATATTTAATATGAATACCCGCTTCCGCCAATACCGGATAATTGAATGAGCGGAATGCATTGAAGTTTTCTGCGTTCATCTTTGTCGTACGGTTTCCCCTCATCAGATGATTCTCAAAGAAGATGCAGATTTCTGGAACGAGTGCTTTCCCTCCTTATCCTGTGCGGCGGCAATTTCGATACTTGTCATCAGATTCTCTTTCCCATCCGTGCGAAGCACTCCTATCGGGAGTTGGGAGCCCGTAAGGATCACAGGCTTGTCCAACCCTTCCAGCATAAAACTGAGTGCGGAAGCGGTATAAGCCATCGTGTCCGTTCCGTGCAAAATGACGAAGCCATGATAACGATTATAGTTGTCATGAATAATGTGTACCAGCTTTCTCCACATATCCGGTTCCATGTCCGACGAATCCATCGGAGGATCAAACTGATAGGTGTCTATTGGGAAATTGAATTTCTGCAATTCGGGGATGTGCTTTTGCAGTTGCTCAAAGTTGAAGTTCTCCAATGCACCTGTTGCGGCGTTCTCAATCATACCAATTGTTCCACCGGTGTATATTAACAATACGGAAGTATTTATAGGGTTCATAAGCTGATTTTGCGTATTTGTATTCGCAAATATAATAATAGAAATGATAAATAAATAACAAAATGTCATAAAAGTAAAGGCGAATGACCGGATAAAGCGCAGGCGGAAGATTCTTTTTATCAGAAAAAAACCGAAAAAAGTGATAGATTGAACGTTTTTATTATTACTTTTGCGACACTTATCAAAAACAAGAGTAGAAACAAGGACTATGATGAAGTACTATCCACATACAGTCACATCCATGTGTACCATGACCCTTAGGGGTTGATGGATAGTTTTTGTGTATCTACGTGATTCACGCCTGTATAAGCAGGCAAAATTCAATTTCAATTTTATTCGTAAACAACCAATCGTTCTGTAAAAAGCAAACTGCAGGACATTGCATTTAAATAAGTATCTTCATGAAAGTAATGAAATTCGGCGGAACATCCGTAGGTTCCGTGAACAGCATTTTAAGCGTAAAGAGAATTGTAGAGTCGGCTGCTGAGCCGGTAATTGTAGTTGTTTCCGCATTGGGAGGCATCACGGACAAATTGATAAACACGTCAAAGATGGCGGCAATGGGAGATTCGGCATACGAAGGTGAGTTCCGCGAAATCGTTTATCGTCATGTGGAAATGATTAAAGAAGTGATTCCTGCCGGTGAAAAGCAGACATCATTGCAACGTCAGATCGGAGAGCTGCTGAATGAATTGAAAGATATCTTTCAAGGAATCTACCTGATTAGAGACCTTTCTCCGAAAACATCGGATACCATTGTAAGTTATGGAGAACGTCTTTCCTCTATCATAGTTACCGAACTGATTGACGGGGCGCAATGGTTCGATTCGCGCACTTTTATCAAGACTGAAAGAAAACATAGTAAACACACGTTGGATACCGACCTGACTAATAAGTTGGTGAAAGAGGCTTTCCAGTCTATCCCTAAAGTAGCACTGGTGCCGGGATTCATCTCTTCGGATAAGATGACAGGAGATGTAACAAACCTCGGTCGCGGAGGATCCGACTATACGGCTGCCATCATAGCTGCAGCTCTGGATGCCGATGCACTGGAAATCTGGACGGACGTGGACGGTTTCATGACCGCCGATCCGCGTGTGATTTCCACGGCTTATACGATTAATGAACTGAGCTACGTAGAAGCTACCGAACTTTGCAACTTCGGCGCTAAGGTAGTGTATCCGCCTACCATCTATCCGGTTTGCCACAAGAACATACCTATTATAATAAAGAACACGTTCAATCCCGACGGAGCGGGAACAGTTATCAAGCAGGATGTTTCCAATCCGCAAAGCAAAGCCATTAAGGGTATTTCGTCTATCAACGATACAAGTCTGATAACGGTGCAAGGACTTGGTATGGTAGGCGTGATTGGTGTGAACTACCGTATCTTTAAGGCTTTGGCAAAGAACGGTATCAGCGTGTTCCTTGTATCGCAGGCATCTTCCGAGAATTCTACTTCCATCGGTGTGCGTAATGCGGATGCCGACTTGGCTTGTGAAGTGCTGAATGAAGAATTTGCGAAAGAAATCGAGATGGGAGAGATTTCTCCGATTCTGGCAGAAAGAGATCTAGCAACGGTTGCTATCGTAGGCGAGAATATGAAACATACCCCGGGTATCGCCGGTAAGCTCTTCGGTACATTGGGACGTAATGGTATCAATGTAATTGCCTGCGCGCAGGGAGCTTCAGAAACAAACATTTCTTTTGGTCGATTCCAAGTCTCTGCGTAAATCTTTGAACGTAATTCATGACTCTTTCTTCCTGTCCGAATACCAGGTATTGAACCTCTTTATCTGCGGTATCGGTACGGTAGGGGGTAGTCTGGTAGAACAGATTCGTTGTCAGCAACAGAAGTTGATGATGGAGAACGGATTGAAACTCCATGTGGTAGGCATCATTGATGCTGCCAAGGCAATGTTCAGCCGTGAAGGTTTCGACCTCGCTAACTTCCGTCAGGAACTGCTGGAAAAGAGGCAAGGACAGCAGCCTGCAAACCATCCGCGACGAGATTATCGGCATGAATATCTTTAACTCCGTATTCGTGGACTGTACGGCAAGCGCTGACATAGCATCGCTTTACAAAGATTTCCTGCAACACAATATCTCTGTGGTAGCAGCTAATAAGATTGCGGCTTCTTCCGCTTATGAAAACTATCGCGAACTGAAAACGATTGCCCGCCAACGTGGTGTGAAGTATCTGTTCGAAACAAACGTAGGTGCAGGTCTTCCGATCATTAATACGATTAATGACCTGATTCATAGCGGCGACAAGATTCTGAAGATTGAAGCGGTACTTTCAGGTACGCTGAACTACATCTTTAATAAGATCAGCGCTGACATTCCTTTCAGCCGCACGATCAAGATGGCGCAGGAAGAGCGCTATTCCGAACCGGATCCGCGTATCGACCTGAGTGGCAAGGACGTCATCCGCAAACTGGTGATTCTGGCACGTGAAGCCGGATACCGTCTGGAACAGGAAGATGTTGAAAAGAACCTCTTTGTTCCGAACGACTTCTTCGAAGGTTCTCTGGAAGATTTCTGGAAACGTGTTCCAAGTCTCGACGCAGACTTTGAAGCCCGTCGCCAGGTATTGGAGAAAGAAAACAAGCACTGGCGTTTCGTCGCCAAACTGGAGAATGGAAAAGCCTCCGTCGGCCTACAGGAAGTAGGCGCCAACCACCCGTTTTACGGACTGGAAGGCAGCAACAACATCATCCTGCTTACTACAGAACGCTATAAAGAATATCCGATGATGATTCAAGGATACGGTGCCGGCGCCGGCGTAACGGCTGCCGGAGTATTTGCCGACATCATGAGTATCGCAAACGTTTAATAAATTAAAAACTTGAGAATTAAAATGAAGAAATACCATCGAAAACGTTTAATGCTTTCTTCATCATTCTTCATTCTTAATTTTCAAAAGAAATGAAGCATATCATTATATTGGGAGACGGAATGGCCGACTGGCCAGTGAAGTCATTAGGGGACAAGACGCTCCTGCAATATGCGAAAGACGCCATATATGGATCAGTTAGCCCGAATGGGGCGTAACGGCCGCCTGATTACCGTGGCGGAAGGTTTCCATCCGGGTAGTGAAGTAGCCAACATGTCAGTGTTGGGATATAATCTTCCCGAAAGTGTACGAAGGTCGTGGACCGCTGGAAGCTGCAAGCATCGGTGTAGACCTGCAACCGGGCGAGATGGCAATGCGTTGTAATCTGATTTGTGTGGAAGGGGAAATTCTGAAGAATCACTCCTCCGGGCACATATCTACAGAAGAAGCGGACGTGCTGATTCAATACCTGCAAGAGAAACTAGGCAACGACCGCGTGCGGTTCCACACAGGAGTACAGTACCGTCATTTATTGGTTATCAAAGGGGGAAATAAAGAACTCGACTGTACCCCTCCGCACGATGTGCCTTTGAAACCTTTCCGTCCGCTAATGGTGAAACCTCTGGCTCCGGAAGCGCAGGAAACGGCAGACCTGGTTAACGACTTGATTCTGAAATCGCAGGAACTGTTGAAGAATCACCCGTTGAACCTGAAACGCATGGCAGAAGGTAAGGACCCCGCCAATAGTATTTGGCCCTGGAGCCCGGGGTATCGTCCGCAAATGCCTACCTTCTCCGAAACTTTCCCGCAAGTGAAAAAGGGTGCGGTGATTTCGGCAGTTGACTCTGATTAACGGAATCGGTTACTATGCCGGATTACGTCGTATTGCGGTGGAAGGGGCAACCGGTCTTTATAATACGAATTACGAGAATAAAGTAGCTGCCGCACTGGAAGCCCTGAAAACGGACGATTTTGTTTATCTTCACATCGAAGCCAGCGATGAGGCGGGGCACGAAGGAGATATCGACTTGAAACTTCTCACTATCGAGAATCTGGACAAACGTGCCGTAGGACCTATCTACGAAGCAGTGAAAGATTGGAACGAACCGGTAGCGATTGCCGTTCTGCCTGACCATCCTACTCCCTGTGAACTTCGCACGCACACTTCCGATCCTATCCCGTTCCTTATCTGGTATCCGGGAATTGAGCCCGATGAGGTGCAAACTTACGACGAGGTATCTGCCTGCAACGGTAGTTACGGTGTGTTGAAAGAAGACGAGTTTATTAAAGAATTTATGAAATAAGTCACCATAGATTATGAAATATTATAGTACGAATAAACAAGCACCAATGGCTTCCCTCCAGGAAGCAGTGGTAAAAGGGCTTGCAGCCGATAAGGTACTGTTTATGCCTATGTCTATCAAGCCTCTTCCACAGGACTTCTACGATACGATTGATAGGTTGTCTTTTCAGGAAATTGCTTATCGCGTAGCTGATGCTTTCTTCGGCGAGGATGTTCCTGCCGATACGCTGAAACAGATAGTATATGATACATTAAGTTTTGATGTGCCTTTGGTGAAAGTAGCGGACAACATCTACTCGCTCGGAACTTTTCCACGGACCGACACTAGCCTTCAAAGATGTAGGCGGCCGTTTCATGGCGCGTCTGCTGGGATACTTCATTAAGAAAGGAAGGACAAAAGAATGTAAATGTATTGGTAGCCACTTCCGGTGATACGGGAAGTGCTGTTGCCAACGGCTTTCTGGGTGTGGAAGGTATTCATGTGTATGTGCTCTATCCGAAAGGAAAAGTCAGCGAAATACAGGAAAAGCAATTCACTACACTGGGACAGAATATCACTGCGCTCGAAGTAGACGGAACATTCGATGACTGTCAGGCATTGGTAAAAGCTGCTTTCATGGATAAGGAACTGAATGAACATCTGTCATTGACTTCTGCCAACTCTATCAATGTAGCCCGTTTCCTGCCGCAAGCATTTTATTATTTCTATGCTTACGCACAATTGAAGCGTGCCGGAAAAGCGGCTAATGCTGTGATTTGTGTTCCTAGCGGAAACTTCGGAAATATCACTGCCGGATTGTTCGGAAAGAAAATGGGATTACCCATCAAGCGTTTTATTGCCGCCAATAACCGGAATGATATCTTCTATCAATACCTGCAGACCGGAAAGTACAATCCTCGTCCTTCCATTGCTACTATTGCCAATGCAATGGATGTGGGAGATCCAAGTAATTTTGCCCGTGTAATCGACTTGTACGGCAATTCTCATGCCGCTATCTCTGCCGAGATTTCGGGTACGACTTACACTGACGAGCAGATTCGCGAAACGGTAAAGAAACTTGGAAAGAACATCATTACTCCTCGATCCTCACGGAGCTTGCGGATATCGTGCATTGGTAGAAGGCTTGCAAGAAGGCGAAACGGGTGTATTCCTTGAAACGGCTCATCCTGCCAAGTTCCTCGAAACAGTGGAAAGCATTATCGGTGAATCAGTAGAGATACCTGCCAAGTTGCAGGAATTTATGAAAGGCGAGAAGAAGAGTTTGCAAATGACGAAAGAATTTGCAGATTTCAAGAACTATCTGCTTTCTCTTTAAGTATTCTCTCCTGTTGCCGCATTTTTCAACGTACAGGTAGCAGCTGGAAGGGTTCCTGATAAGGGTGTGTGCCACCGCCTTGGCACGATTGTGACAACGCTGTGTCACAGTCGTGCCAAGCCGATGGCACAACTGTGTCAATGGGGTGGAATAAACTTGGCACAGCGATGTCTGTTTTACATAAAAGCAAGGAATACTAAATACTCTCCCGTGCAATGAATTGTAAACTCATCGGAAGTCGCTTCATTGAGCGTGCCTTGCCACCAATTGGTGAAATCGCTAAGCGGATAAACCAATCCTTCTCCTTGCAATCCTTTCGCTCCGAAATTGATAATAGAAATCTGCTGTCCGGGATGAGCAGCAAAGGTTTGTGTATCTTTTGCAGGAACAAATACTCCATAATCAGTAATGGTCCGTACTTCCATGCCGCTTTTCATATAATCCAGCAGTAGGCTGATATTTCCCAATGTATGGTCTTCCCGTTTGCCGGTCGCTCCGACAATGGCAATTCTCCGGAATCCTCTCTTTTGCAGATACCGGACGGCTTTAGTCTGGTCGTTCGTTTCCTGATCGGGTATCTGATGTATAATAGGGGAGAAGCGTTTGTGGTATTCTGTTGAAAGAGAGTCGCCGTCGCCGACAATCACATCCGGAGTATGTCCGCGGGAAATGTACTCATTGGCTGCACCGTCACAGCAAGCAACAAAACTTGCTTCTTCCAGCATTGTCAGAGGAACGGGGCAAGTTGGGTATTCACCGTTGGCCAGTATCACTGCCTCGGGAGTATAGTGTTCGTTTATCATTGTATGTTCATTAGTTTTTTCCACTTGAAGTAGCCAAAGATAGCTATAATGGAGTAAAGTCCGTACAAAGCTGAGGTGAAATAAAGGTCTTTATAGATATAAAGTCCGCAGCAGACGATATCGACAAGAATCCAGGCAAACCATTGTTCAATGTATTTGCGTGCCAGCATCCACATACCGACAATACTCAAGGCAGTGGTAAAGCTATCCAGCCACGGAACGTTACTGTCGGTATATTCGATAAGTATCCATGCAATGCCGATAAAGGCGACAATAAATACAACTGCCAGTGGAAGGTAACATTTCCATGGAGTGTGCACGATAGGGAGGTCTTTGGAGCGACCGGCGGTTGGCTGGTCTGCCGGCCGGCACTTCTTTTTTTTCCGGTGTCCCCACATCCAGAAAAACCAACCGTAGACAGCGGCTATCAGATAATAGATATTGATGCCAAAGTCGGCATACAGTCCCGCCTTGTAATATACAAAGATGTAAATGGCAGGCATGACGACACCTGCTATCCAAAGATAGATACTAGCCCGGTATTCCAACCAAAGGTAGACTAAACCGACCAGCGTACCGAATATTTCTAAAAAGTCCAGTTCCATAATCTGCTGATGTCATTAAAAGCGGAAAGACACATGTCCCATAACGTTTGTTCCTGCCTGCGCTGCATAGCCGGCATAGTTTCCCCGATTCTCCACCGTATCGGTGTAGTCGCTCGAGGCCCAACCGTTGTTTTCATACTCCTCGTTAAACAGATTGTATACGGTAAACCCTATCGTGACTTCTTTCAACACCTTCTTGGGACGGAAGCTGTACGCAAGATTGAGGTTGCTGACAAAATACTTATCAAGAGCCAGTTCTTCAACTTCTGCGTTTGTCATATACTGTTTGCTCACGAACTGTGATTGCAGGGCAGCTTCGAATCCCTTATAATTGAAAGAAAAACGGTTGTTAAGCAGGAGGTCCGGCGAAAAAGCGATGTGGGTGTCTTTATGCTTTATCAGGACAGTTGGAAGGGAAGTTACTGTTTCATCTGCGTTATAATGATAGCCCGGCAGGCTTTCCACAAAATCCTTGATGCGATTTTGCTCCATGTAGCGTTGATATCCCACTGAAACCATTTGCACGGTTTGATTCCCAGCATGATTTCGATTCCCATGCGATAACTGTCCGGAACGTTTTCGGTCAGTGCTTCACCAATATCATTTAAAGCACCGGTCAGGACAAGTTGGTCGGTGTAATCCATGTAGTAGAAGTTGCACCTGCTGTCAGCCATGGGTTGGCGAAGGTATATCCTGCTTCATAGTCAAGCAGCTTTTTCGGCTTTGGGGTAGGAGTCCGGATCACCGTCCGTATAATTGTTTCTTGTCGGTTCTTTCTGTGCTACGGAGAAAGAAGCGTACAGGCGGTGATTGGGAGTTATATTCCAGTTTAAGCCGACTTTCGGATTGAAAAAATCGAACTTTCTTATCTACGGCTAGCGGGCGCAGGGCGTTTTTATTCCAGTCATATTTATCGTTTACTCCATCGATTGTGTAATCAATATGGCGGTATTGCAGGTCGGCATAAGCGCTTAACGTGCTGGTCAGATCGTAGTTCGCTTTCAGATAGATATTCCCGTCGGTTTTCTTTGATTTGTTGCGGTAATATTCATGTTCGGGAGACAGGATGCCGATATAGTTTTTCACCCATGTCACTTTTCCGAAGTTATTTCCCCGGTATTGGTTGAGGCCACCTCCTAAGGAAGCGGTCAGGCGGTTTCCTGTATAATTAAGGGAGAATACACCTCCCCCGAATTTGTTGTCCATTTTCTTTTGTCGGACAAGGTCGCTTTCGTTAGTTTCCGTTCCGTCCGGGTTGAATGGTTTTAACCCGTATTCCACCAGGCTGCTTCCGGGTTTATATTCTTCATAATACCCGTCGCCTTTGGTATAGTGTAAGGCTACGTTCAGATTCCATGCGGTAGAAAAACTATGGTTAAGAAGTAGTTGGTAGTTCTTTTGCAGGTAGTTGTCCGTTTGGTCCGTATAATAATGTTTGTTGCCGTCGGCGTCGGTATACATTTCCCCGCAAGGATTATAGCGCCTTCCGAATTTCTCCATTTGCTCTTTTGTTGCGTATCCCCAAGCATGATATGTTTTTTCTTTTCCGGCAAATGCAATGAGCTTCACAGATGTGTTCTCTGCAAAATAACCTCCTTGCAGGTAGTAAGAGTTGAGGTCCACCGAAGCACGGTCGATATATCCGTCCGTACCGATGTTGGAAAGGCGGGCGTCAAACGTCCAGTGGTTGTTCAGTAGTCCGGTTCCCACTTTCACTGTTTCCTTGTGGGTGTTGAAAGAACCGTAGGAGCCGTTGAACTCGGCATACGGTTTCATGGATGCACCTTCGGTCTGCATATTGACGCTGGCTCCGAAGGCACCGGCGCCGTTGGTCGATGTTCCTGCTCCGCGCTGCACTTGCATATCTTTTACGGAAGAAGAAAAGTCGGGCATATTCACCCAGAACAGGTTATGGCTTTCGGCATCGTTCATCGGTATGCCGTTTACCGTGATGTTGATTCGTGTGCCATCGGTTCCACGTACGCGAAGTGTCGTGTAGCCGATACCAGCTCCTGCATCCGATGTGGTCAGTGTGGAAGGAGTCATACTTAGCAAATAGGGGATATCCTGTCCGAAGTTAACCTTTTTTGAGTTCTGCTTTGCCTATATTGGTGAATGCCACGGGAGTTTTTGCTGTGGCACGTGTGGATACTACCTGCACTTCTTGCAGGTTGATTACTTTCAAACTGTCGGATTCTGCACTCGTCTGTGCATGAACAGTGATACCTACGCCCAATAAAGCGACGACCACTCCATACTATTTTTTTCATCTTTGCTTATTAATTAGTTCTCTACGCCGGCATTACCCGGATCAGATTCTATGGGTATGTTCTCAGCCCGTCATGTTAAGGCACCCCTACCAGTGAATCGGTGACAAAATTACGCCTTTTACGGGAAGAATGCAAAAAAACTTTTAGATTTGCTTAAAACAATGTAACTTTGTCGTTGCTTGAAATAACCAAACAACAGTTTATTCATTTTAATTCAGATAAATTATGCTACTATTATTTCAAGCAACAGCAACACAGGTTGCGGATTCTACGCAGGTCGTTGCAGATAAATTAATGAAAGAAGCGATTGCTAATGCCGACGGCTTAGATAAACTATCGCTCATCACCCAACAACTGCTGGATTTTGCCATTCGTGCCGGAGAGCGTATCTTGATTGCGGTCATCGTCTTTATTGTAGGACGTTTCCTTATTTCAATGCTCAACCGCTTTGTCGGACGTCTCATGGATAGAAGAAAAGTGGATATCAGTATCAAGACTTTCGTCAAAAGTCTGGTAAATATTCTGCTGACCATTCTGTTGATTATTTCCGTTGTCGGTGCTTTGGGAGTTGAAACGACATCATTTGCAGCTTTGTTGGCTTCGGCCGGTGTCGCTGTCGGTATGGCTTTGTCCGGCAATTTGCAGAACTTTGCAGGAGGACTGATCGTGCTTTTAGTTCAAACCTTATAAAGTAGGCGACTGGATTGAAAGCCAGGAGTTTCCGGAACGGTAAAAGAGATCCAGATCTTCCATACCATTTTGACTACGGGAGATAACAAAGTGATTTATATACCGAACGGTGCAATGAGCAGCGGAGTAGTGACAAACTATAATACACAGACAACGCGCCGTGTAGAATGGATTGTTGGCGTGGATTATGGAGAAGATTACGATAAAGTGCAGCAGATCGTGACTGATATTTTGGCTGCTGGGACAAACGTATCCTGAAAGATCCGGCTCCATTTATCGCTCTTCATGCATTGGATGCCAGCAGTGTGAATGTGGTAGCCCGTGTGTGGGTGAATACGGCAGATTACTGGGGAGTTTATTTTGATATAAACAAGACTATTTATGAAACCTTTAATGAAAAAGGCATCAACTTCCCGTTCCCGCAACTTACCGTGCATCAGGGAAATTGATCACTATACGATATATGCTAAAACGAGAGAGTTTCACTTCGGTGAGACTCTCTCATTTTATAGAAAAAATTGTCTGGTGTGATTGAATAAATCTCTTTTTTATTTTATACCGAAATCTTCGGCTAGTTCATATCTATCTTCTTTGATTCCCAGTACATGATTAATTTTTCTCCTTTTCTCGAGATCTTTAAAGTAGTTTTCCACAACCTGATAGAGATCGAAGTTAGTGGTTGATCCTGCGGCTAAATCGAGTGATTCCACCATCTTTTCTACGGCTTGATGGATTTTCTCTGCGTCTATCAGATGCAGTTCGTTGCTGTGTATTAAATATTTTTCCATGACTGCAATGTTTTTAATGTTATATAGGTATAACATTCTTGGCAGTCATGGAAAGTTCAATGATTGAATGTTAGATTTTGGCAAGCGCCTGATCCAAATCCGCAATCAGGTCATCAATATGTTCCGTTCCAATTGATAAACGTACGGTGCCCGGATAAATCTCCTGTTCGGCGAGTTCCTGTGCATTGAGCTGTGAATGGGTAGTGCTTGCCGGGTGGATCACCAATGATTTCACATCGGCAACATTGGCAAGCAGGGAGAAAATCTCCAGGCTGTCGATGAAGCGGTGTGCTTCCTCTTGTCCGCCTTTTTACCTCGAAAGTAAAAATGGAACCGGCACCATTCGGGAAGTAACGTTGATACAGTGCATGGTCAGGATGATTGGATAATGACGGATGGTTCACTTTCTTCACTTTCGGATGATTGTTTAAGAAATTCACTACCTTCAATGCATTTTCTACATGGCGTTCTACGCGCAAGGAAAGAGTTTCCAAGCCTTGCAACAGGATAAAAGCGTTGAATGGACTGATGGTGGCACCTGTGTCGCGCAGCAGAATAGCCCGGATACGGATGGCATAGGCAGCCGGACCGGCTGCATCAACGAAGCGTACGCCATGATAGCATGGATCAGGTTCGGTTAGTTGTGGAAATTTGCCGGAAGCTACCCAGTCGAATTTGCCCGAATCTACAATGACTCCTCCTAATGACGAACCGTGTCCGCCAATGAATTTTGTTGCGGAATGTACTACGATATCTGCTCCGTGTTCGATAGGGCGGATTAAATACGGGGTACCAAAATGTGTTGTCAATAATCAAAGGTATTTTGTGGCGGTGGGCTATTTCAGCTACTGCCTCTATATCAATGATATTTGAGTTCGGATTTCCCAATGTCTCGATAAATACGGCTTTCGTATTTTCCTGAATGGCTTTTTCAAAGTTCGATAAATCACTTGGATCAACGAATGTTGTTGTGATGCCATAACTGGGTAAGGTATGAGCCAGTAAGTTATAGCTTCCTCCATAAATAGTTTTGGCTGCCACAATATGGTCGCCTGCACGAGTGATGTTCTCGAAAGCATAAGTGATAGCAGCGGCACCCGAAGCAACTGCCAGCCCTGCTACTCCTCCTTCAAGAGCGGCTACGCGTTGTTCAAAAACTCCTTGAGTGGAGTTGGTCAGACGACCGTAGATGTTTCCCGGGTCCTGCAGGCCGAAACGTGCGGCTGCGTGAGCGGAGTTGTGAAATACATAAGAAGTAGTCTGATAAATAGGTACTGCACGGGCATCTGTTGCCGGATCTGCTTGTTCTTGTCCTACATGAACTTGTAAAGTCTCGAAATGTAAATTCTTTGTTGCCATAATCGTATATTTTTTAAGTTTAATATTCTTTCTTTATTTTCTTGCAAAGTTATTGGATGAAGATATATCGAACAATATATATCTAAAATATAGAAAATAATGCTATTTTTGTGCCATTATATGGAATAATATAACTGTGCTATTCCTAGAAATCACCTTTTAGAAGAATATTTTTCTTATGGATACTTTTGATAAACTGGATAGAGTCGATTTGCAAATACTCCGTACTTTGCAAGAAAACGCCCGATTGACGACAAAAGAGTTGGCTGCACGGGTGAGCCTTTCTTCAACTCCTGTTTTTGAACGTCTTAAACGGTTGGAGAGTGGAGGATATATAAAGAAGTATATTGCCGTATTGGATGCGGAAAAGCTGAATCAGGGATTTGTCGTATTCTGCAGTGTGAAGCTTAGACGTCTGAACAGGGATATAGCAGCCGAGTTTACACGGATTATACAGGATATTCCTGAAGTAACCGAATGTTATAACATATCAGGAAGTTATGATTACCTGTTGAAGATTCATGCTCCCAATATGAAATACTATCAGGAGTTTATTCTGAATGTGTTGGGGACGATTGATAGCTTAGGATCACTGGAAAGCACGTTTGTAATGGCTGAAGTGAAGCATCAATATGGGATACATATTTAGTTCGTTGTGTGATAGTCTGAAATTTATCTTGTATATTTGCTATGTAATATAAATCCTCTTCTGCTGACACAATGAATTCAAAAACATATCCTCGCACCAATGATTTCCAGACTATTTATCTGAATACAGTCATAAAGAATCCTGCCATTATTGTAGGCGATTACACTATATACAATGACTTTGTAAATGATCCTGTTCTTTTTTGAGAAGAACAATGTATTATATCATTATCCGATTAATAAAGACCGATTGATAATTGGTAAATTCTGTTCCATTGCTTGTGGAGCCAAATTTCTTTTTAACAGCGCAAACCACACATTGGGTTCTTTATCCAATTATACGTTTCCTATCTTTTTTTTGAGGAATGGAATTTAGATAAAGGAGATGTAACTTCTGCTTGGGATAATAAAGGGGATATAGTAATAGGTAATGATGTTTGGATTGGTTATGAAGCGGTGATAATGGCTGGTGTTCATATAGGAGATGGGGCGATTATTGCGTCGCGGGCAGTGGTTACTAAAGATGTTCCCCCTTATACAATTGTAGGGGGAACTCCTGCCAAAGAAATCAGGAAACGTTTTGATGAGAATACGATTGTCCAATTGCAGAAATTGCAATGGTGGGATTGGAGTATTGAGAAGATATCCGAATGTATACCTTATATTATAGGTGGAAAGATTGAAGAACTGATAAAAAGATAAACAGTGTGTATATATGAAATTTACAATAGAGCCCGGAACTTCTGCTGATATAGATGAACTGGAAAAGCTGTATGATGAACTGAATGATTATCTGGCTGCTTGCGACTAATTATCCCGGGTGGATAAAAGGTGTTTATCCTGTTCGGGAAGATGCGGTTGCCGGTGTAAATGATGAAACGCTTTACGTAGCAAGATATGATGGAAGAATTGTCGGTTCAGTCATTTTAAATCATCAACCGGAAAGGCTTATGAGAATGTCAAATGGAAAATAGAACTGGACTATAGTCATATCTTTGTGATACATACTTTTGTTGTACATCCTTCTTTTTTGAAAATAGGAGTAGGGCATGCATTAATGGATTATTCATTGGAATTGGCTCAAAGTTCGGGGATAAAGTCTGTGCGGTTAGATGTTTACGAGAAAAATCTTCCGGCTATTTCATTGTACGAAAAGTGTGGGTTCGAATACATTGATACCGTAGATTTAGGATTGGGTCATTACGGTTTAGAGTGGTTCAAACTTTATGAGAAAATCATTTTATAATCCCTTCCTTACATTATGCATTCATTGTTATAATTCAGTTGCTCTTAGATTTATAGAATAATAAATATCACATCATAGACATGAAGAAACTAATTATTGTATTTGTTCTTTTATTATCAGCACTCTCTTGTTTCTCACAAATAGAGTTTTCGACTTGCCTTTTGATGCTTCAAGAAACAGAGTGATACCGCTAGCCGTCTATCAGCCGCACAAAGTGAATTCTAAAACAAAAGTCATTATATTTAGCCACGGCTACGATGGAAATAAAAATAATAAGTCCAATCAGACTTATGCCTATCTAACACGATTCCTTTCCCAGAAAGGCTTTTACGTAATAAGCATACAACATGAATTGGCAGATGATCCTCTTTTGGCCATGGAAGGTAATTTCATGGAAACACGCATGTCAAATTGGGAAAGGGGAGTGGCAAATATTCTTTTTACTATTCAGGAATTTAAGAAATTGAAGCCACAATTAAATTGGAATGACTTTATATTGATAGGACATTCCAATGGCGGAGATATGACCATGTTATTTGCTACCCGATATCCGCAGTTGATAAATAAAGCCATATCTATGGATCATCGCAGAATGATAATGCCTAGAACACGGAATCCTCGACTTTATACGTTAAGAGGATGCGATTATGATGCGGATTCAGGAGTATTACCCACTGAAAAGGAGCAGGAACAATTCCGGATGAAGGTTGTGAAATTGGACGGAATAACGCATAGTAATATTGGGGAGAATGGAACGGAAGAACAACACAACCTTATCAATCAGTATATCTATGGATTTCTTACACGGAGATAACTGATGTATTATATTTATTTTATCCAATGGTTTTAAATCGGAAGCCTGTTTTTCTTATAACTTTGCAACTGATTTTAGAAAAAAGAAGTTTGGGATGATAAATAAATATGAAGAACGACTGGGGACAGAGCGCATGTTACCGCTTGTTTTTAAGATGGCACTTCCGGCTGTGGCAGCGCAATTTGTTAATTTGCTTTATAGCATGGTCGACCGTATTTATATTGGTCATATCCCTGGGATTGGTACGGATGCATTGGCGGGTGTAGGAGTAACGACTTCTCTTGTTATACTGATTTCTTCTTTTTCAGCGATAGTAGGAGGTGGCGGTGCGCCGTTAGCGGCTATCGCACTCGGACAGGGGATCGTTCACGTGCCGGAAAAATTCTGGGTAATGGTTTTATCCTGCTGATACTATTCACCTTGTTTACTTCTCTCATCGCATATACCTTTATGGAGCCGGTTCTACTTTTTACAGGAGCTTCAGAAAATACATTGGAGTATGCAGTCGACTATCTTTCTATCTATTTATTAGGAACTATCTTCGTAGAAATATCCACAGGATTAAATTCTTTTATCAATGCACAAGGGCGTCCTGCTATCGCCATGTACTCGGTATTAATAGGAGCACTGTTGAATATCGTCCTCGACCCGATTTTCATTTTTTGGCTCGATATGGGAGTAAAAGGTGCAGCTCTGGCTACAGTGCTTTCACAGGCATGTAGTGCAGTGTGGGTTTTAACTTTCCTTTTCTCCCGGCACGCCTCTCTCCCTTTAGAAAAACGTTATATGGCGTTGAACCGGGAAATAATACTTTCTATATTTGCTTTGGGCGTATCACCGTTTATTATGGCAAGTACCGAAAGCCTGGTCGGCTTTGTTCTGAACAGCAGCCTGAAAGATTTTGGAGATATTTATGTCAGCGCATTGACCATCTTGCAAAGTGCGATGCAATTTGCAAGTGTCCCATTAACAGGATTTGCGCAAGGGTTCGTTCCTATTGTGAGTTATAATTATGGGCACGGCGATAAACAACGTGTCAAAGACTGTTTCCGTGTCGCATTGATAACCATGTTCTCATTCAACTTACTGCTGATGTTGTTTATGATTCTTTTCCTTCAACGGTAGCTTCCGCGTTTACGAGTGACGAAAGACTGATTGAAACAGTCCGTTGGACGATGCCTGTTTTCTTGGGTGGTATGACTATTTTCGGATTGCAACGAGCCTGCCAAAATATGTTTGTAGCCTTGGGACAAGCAAAAATTTCTATTTTCATTGCTTTGTTGCGTAAGGCAATACTGTTGATTCCGCTGGCATTGATATTGCCGCATTTTATGGGAGTGACAGGTGTATATGCGGCTGAAGCTATATCCGACGCGACAGCGGCAATTTGTTGTACTTTTGTTGTTCTTCTGGCAGTTCCCCAAAATATTGGGAAAAAAATCCAAAGGAGCACTTTGCACATAAGATAAATTTCCTGATGTTTATCCATAAATAGAACTAATTATGTAACGGCTTACGTATTTTTGCGAAAAATGTTTGTTCATATTATAAAAAGCTAATATATTTGCGTAATCAATTACGTATTTAGTGACGCAACTAATAAAAGCATGGACTTTTTTAATCAGACAGGCAAATTAGCCATCGGTAGCAGATTACGCATGTTGACCGATAAAATAACAGTAGATGCAGCCGCCATCTATAAAATGTTTGGAGTAGACCTCAAACCGAAATGGTTTCCTGTATTTTTTGTATTATCACGTGGGGAGGCAAAAACCATTACGTCCATAGCCAAAGAGATTGGTCATTCTCATCCTTCCGTGAGTAATATTATTAAAGAAATGGTAGCTAAAGGATTAGTGAAGGAGACAAAGGACAAATCCGACGGGAGAAGAAACATGGTCATGTTATCTGCCAAAGGAAAAAGAATGTCCGACTCTTTTTCGGAACAGTGTATAGATGTTACGGCAGCTATTGAGCAAATCACGCAGCAAACCCGGAATGACCTTTGGGAGGCTATCGAAGAATGGGAGAATCTTTTGTTGGATAAATCCCTGTTGGAGCGGGTGAAGGAAGCGAAAAAGGAACGAGAGAGTAAGGACATCAAAATAGTTCCTTATGAACCTTGCTATCAATCTGCCTTCCGGACCCTTAACGAAGAGTGGATAACTGCTTATTTTCGGATGGAAGAGGCCGATTACAAGGCTTTGGATCATCCAAAGGAATATATTCTGGATAAGGGAGGAGCTATTTTGGTGGCTCTTTATAAAGATGAGCCGGTCGGTGTATGTGCTTTGTGTAAGATGGATCATCCGCTTTATGATTATGAGTTGGCCAAACTGGCTGTCAGCCCTAAGGTTCAGGGCAAAGGTATTGAGTACTGCTTTGCGAAGCAGTTGTAAATAAAGCGAAGGAGCTTGGTGGTAAAAGAATTTTTATAGAGAGCAATACGCGTCTGAAACCGGCTATCCATATTTATCATAAGTTGGGCTTCAAGGAACTTCCCGAATATCACACGACTTATGAAAGAGGAGACATACAGATGGAATTAATGATTGAAGAGTGAAAATGAAAAAGGTGGATGGTGAATTTATTAAGGGGCGCATTGCCCTTCATTCCAGTTCCTGCGCATAAATGTTGATAGCGCGTAATGCCTTTGATATTTCAGTCGGGGGTGATTCCCTGACATTCTATTCTCAACACTTTTTCCCAGTTCTCCATATCTACATTCCATTTGTAGATTTGGGGACATAGGGTGAAAAGCGCTGCGATATGTTTGATATCCCGTACATTCTTTACCGAGGTGCGAAAAATTAGTATTTGCTCTTCCATAGTTGCTATCGATTACTTTTGTTTTCTGTGCAAAGGTAAGTTTAAACAGGGTTCTGTATAGGATTATTCGACGAACGCCCTGATTCCTCATGACGAAATAAGTAATATGGGAGATTAACTTCATATAGCTATCCTTTGAAAACTCCCTCATCTGTACCTGTCAATATATAAAAAAAGTGTATCTGTTCTCGTCTTTCTTTTTTGCTTTACTTTGCAGTGTTGTTTTAATCTCCTAATATACTTAAAGGTTATGAAGTTGAATTTTGCTAAAAGAATGTCTTATATAAAGGCTTCGGAAATAAGAGAGATATTAAAAGTGACTGAACAGGAAGATGTGATTTCGTTTGCTGGTGGTCTGCCTGCTCCGGAACTTTTTCCAATAGATGAAATCAATGAGATCAATCAGATCGTATTGAAAGAAGCAGGTACAAAAAAGCACTTCAATATACCACAACGGAAGGTTATGCTCCTTTGCGGGAATGGATTGCCAACCGGATGAACGGGCGTTTGGGCACCGCTTTCGATAAAGACAATATTTTGATAACCCATGGTTCGCAACAAGGGTTGGACTTGTCCGGAAAAGTCTTTTTTGGACGAAGGAGATGTCGTGCTTTGTGAAAGCCCGACCTATTTGGCTGCGATTAGCGCATTCAAAGCGTATGGGTGTAGCTTTATTGAAATTCCCACGGATGAGGAAGGGATGATGATGGACGTTTTGGAAGATGTTTTGAGTAACACTCTGCATATAAAACTGATATATGCCATACCTACCTTTCAGAATCCTACAGGAAAAACGTGGAGTCTGGAAAGACGCAGGAAATTGGCTGAATTATCTGCCAAATACGGTGTTGCAGTTATTGAGGATAATCCGTATGGCGAGTTAAGATTTGAGGAGAACCTTTGCCGTCTATAAAGTCTTTTGATGAGGCTGGAAATATCTTGTGTACAGGCAGTTTTTCGAAAATATTCTGTCCCGGCTTCCGGATTGGCTGGATTGCGGGGGATAAAGATATTATCCGTAAATATGTATTAGTCAAGCAAGGTACGGATTTACAATGCAACACTATTGCCCAGATGACCATTGCCGAATATCTGAAGCGGTATGATATTGATAAACATATTGCAAAAATAGTCGAAGTATATAGAAAGCGCAGGAATGTTGCGATTGAAAGTATAGAACGTTATTTTCCGGATACAATAAAGTTTACTCGTCCCGAAGGCGGACTATTTACCTGGATAGAACTTCCTGTGGGGATTTCAGCACGCGAAGTTTTAGTCAGAAGTCTGGAGAAAAAGATTGCTTTTGTTCCGGGAGGTTCTTTTTTATCCGAATGGCAACAAGGAAAATACGCTTAGAATAAACTACTCCAATATGCCTGAAGACAAAATAGAGAAAGGGCTGAAGACTCTCGGAGAGGTGGTAAAGGAGTATATCCGCCAATCAGAATGATTCTTTGATAACGCTTCCTAAAACCTGCAAGCGTTCTTCGATAAAAGGACTCCATTGCTGACCGAAGCTCAAACGCATACAGTTTCTGTACTGGTCGTGCAGTGTAAACATGCGTCCGGGAGCAATGCTGATCTTGTGTTGCATGGCTTTGTAATATAATTCTGTGGTATCAATCTTTTTGTTTAGTTCCACCCAAAGCATGAAACCTCCCTGCGGAGTTATGATTTTAGTGTCTTCGGGGAAATAGTCGGTAATAGATTGTGCCAGATGAAGACTGTTGGGATGTAATTCATGGCGCAACCTGCGTAAATGATTCTCATATCTGCCGTTTTCCATAAAGTTGGCAATAGCCTCCTGATTAAGGGTAGGGGGTGGATATTAAATGAATATGTTTTGGCGAATAACGGCATCCTTAAATTTACCGGGGGCAATCCAGCCTACCCGGTAACCGGGAGCTAATGTCTTTGATACAGAGCCACACCATAACACAAGCCCCTTTTCATCGAAAGCTTTACATGGCTTAGGGCGTGAATGTCTGAAGAATACATCACCGTATAAATCATCTTCAATCAGAGGAATATTATATTCTGCCAACATCTGCACTACCTCTTTCTTATGCTCGTCGGGCATACAACTTCCCAGTGGATTACTGAAATTACTGATAAGCAGGCATAGATTAATCTGTGGCAATACTTTTCTTAAAGCATCGGGCTCAATACCTGTTATAGGATTGGTGGGCAGTTCCAACGCTCGAGTCCCATGCTGTTGGCCAACTGCAATATGCCGAAATAAACAGGACTTTCAACAGCTATCGTATCTCCTTTTCGGGCAATGACAGATAATGCTAAAGAGATAGAATTGGTCACTCCGTGGTAGTGACAATATCATCTTCAGTCAGATTTCCATTCCAGCTATATGCAAAACGGGCAATATAGTTTCTTAACCGAATATTTCCTGCGGGTCTTCATACCTGGTAACGCTTCCCGGAAGTGAATACATTGCCTTGATTAATTCCTTATTGAGCTTTGCGATAGGCAATAGAACATCCTCCGGTATTCCCAGTGAGAAACGGGTGATGGACGAGTCTTCGATGGAATGATATACTTCCATGATTAAGTCGGCCTCTTCCTTTCCTGGAGATTGAGCGGAAGGCTGTGTTGTTGCCGGCGCAGACAAATTTAGTGGCTTATAATTGACAATGTACCCTGATTTGGGGCGGGAAATGATGAATCCTTCCTTTTCCAATTCATAATATACCTGAATGGCTGTGTTTAAACTTACACCATATTCATTGCTGATAGTACGTAAAGAAGGTAATTTCTCGCCTGCTTTCCATATACCTGTTTTTATTTGCCAGGCGATAGTGCCGGCTATCTTTTGATATAGGATTTCTCTTTTCATGTTTATTCTGTACTTGGCAAAGATACAAAAATGATGTCTGTATCTGTTGTTGTTTGATTGCAAATAATTCATTCGGTCATTTTTTAATAATTGCTTGCCTATCCGGATTTACATCATTTGCTACTATTACTTCGTTCCACTATAGTGTTCCGAATAACTATAGTCTCCCCTTACGGAACACTATAGTGGAACGCAAAGGAAACAGTAGTGGAACGAAATAAAAAGTAGGTATCGAAGTTAATCATATCAGGTAAAGAAACAAATAAAAACAGCATGTTGACGGAGAATCTTTGGCGATGCTTTACAAGCAATACATTTGATTTTTTTTTCTGTACCGTTTGGCTTATTTCCGTTTTGAATCAAATAATAATAATTGGAGCTTAGGAAGAATCTACATGATGAAATAAACATTCATAATAGTGGCATTTCTATTCTCGTCACCTGTTCTTCTTCAGGTACGTTGGGATTGCTGTAATAATATTCTATGGATGTTCCCGAAGGTTTGTAACCGTTGTTTTTTATCCATTCCATCATTTCATTGTACAGAACAGCCAGTTCACTGTAAGTTCCTCTATGCAGACAGGAAACTATTTTTCTTTCCGGTATCGTTATAGATCGTATATCCCCTTCACCCTGTAACTCTCTGGATGATTTTAGACCAATAATCATTTTTATATTGTGTTCAGTCAGGCTCTCAAAGTCGGGATACTCGACATAAGGAATATCAGTAGTGATTTCGCCTTGTGCCTTAAATAAAGAGTCTATTTTTACGAAGTTCTTCCCGATAGCCTCTGACATTCCGTTCATATGCGTGTGTACTTCAACAGCCAAAGCGGATTGCTTCGGTTGTTTCAATAGCATGATTTCTGAAACCTTTCCCATAATGCATTGTTTTAGAGTGTTGATAATTTCTTATTTCTTTGTGACCGGAATATAAATGTCGGTCATTAATTCTGTTCTAAGAGTAGAGGTGGGACGGTTCATATACATCTCAAAACTGAAGGTACTTTGAGGGCGATATTTACTTTCCGGAAACCACTCTTCATAAATAGTCCGGTAGAACTTATGCAACAAAGAGTAGTCTCCGATATGCCTGAATACAGCATAACGTCCACCGGGAACTTCCATCACTCCCGGTTGCGAATCATTTTCAGTGGCATCAATTGTCACCCCGAGATAGAAGCGGCATTTATTCATGGGAGTTATGGACGGGTCATCCATACTAAGGCTGACAAACTTATAATTCAACTTTTCTTCATTATGCTGCTTAGTGTAATTGGTCAGTCTGTTCCATATTAATTTGTATCGGAGCTCATCTTTGTATTTTTCACCAACCTCGATACAAAATACTTTCATTGGCAGAATCGACCGGATTTCAGGAGTGATAACCGCATGTTGCTCATCATACATTGGCTTGTACTTCTCTCTATATTGAGAGGTCGATACGCCAAAATGTTTTTTGAAGGCTTTGGCTAGACTAAATTTGGTCTGATAGTTTGTCTGTTCCGAAATCTGATTTAATGTAAACTCGGTGGATACTAACAAATGTGCTATATGTTCGAGACGTAAACGCTGTATATAGCTTCCGATATTTTCTCCGGCAACAGTTTGAAACACTCTTCTGAAGTGATATTTGGAAAGTCCGCTTATCGTGCTAAGCATGTCTGTATCCAAAGTGTCGAATAAATGATTATTGATATAAACGATTATATCCTGAATCTTCTGATGATGGATATTACAGGTTTCCAACTTTTGTTTCCACCGTTTCAGATTGGGTAACCGTTCGTTTAGTATGTGCCTAAGTTCCTCCGGCGAATAAGCAGTATCTGCATATTCATTGTACTTGTCGGTGTATTTTATCCAGATATTAATCATTTCCGACATCGGAATGTCGACGATATATTTTCCGTCTTTCAGGCAGTAATAGCAATATTCGTCACTTCGCGAACCGTCAGAGTTAGTACCCAGATATTTCTCTACATCAAAGCGGAGAGGCATCCCGCAACTTTGACAATACCTCTTATTTATTTCTGATTCAATCATCGATTGGGTTTTCGTTTGATAGATAGGAGCCGCTCTATATCATTAAATAAAGAAGTATCTTTTAATTCGAACATAAGCCACTTCCCATCATGGAAAGTGGTCGTCTCATCATATATCTTTTGAGCCGCATTGGAGAACATTTCTCGCATGGATTCGAATTTAGTGCGTTCATCTTTACCTAAAATAACCATGAACCCAATCGTTTGTTCTTTGGCGTATAGGGCACATAGAGTTTTTCCGCCTCTGCGATATTTGTATTCGTAGGTCCATTTTTTCCCTCCATGATTCCACATTTGTTCCATATTGTATTTCTGTTCGATAAGTTGGTGAAGTGAAGTCCATAGATCATAAAGTTCCTTACCTGTCAAGGCTTCCAGTGTTTCGGGAGTTGGAATTTGAAAAGTTTCTTTCATGGCATTCTGTATTTACTTTTGATTATCTACATCACAAAGGTAGACTGAATATCTAATAGAACGTTGTCCAATATAGGCATTTTAGACAGTGCAACTGAATAAACTGTCCCGAAATTAATTTATTTTGTAGAAACGGGATATTGGTGTATAACCTTTATCTTTGCATTAATTTAAAATAAAGCAAAATTTAAAGAAAATGAAAACAATGCTATTAGCGGTAGGTACTCTGTGCCTCATGGCAGGTTGCTCGTCGAAAGTGAGTAGTTCTAAAGGAATTGTAAGTGATGCAACCATGAATACGGTAACGATTGTCACCGATAAGAATGATACCCTTTCATTCAGTACGATGGATGCAAATAAAGAAGAAGTCAACGGTTTACTTCTGAATGATACGCTGGAAGTGTTTTATACAGGAAAATATACACCGGGGATGCCGGCTACCAAATTAGTTCAGTATCCGCAATCTCCGCTTGTAGGAGGTGACCGGGATGAACATGGCTGTATCGGTCCTGCCGGATACGTATGGTGTGAAGTGCAAAAGACTGTATCCGCTTGTTTGAGAAAGGGATTCGTACAGAGGCGGTGGATGATAGTGACACTTCTGCTTTCATTGTTTTTAGTCCCGATTCTACACAGCTGGAACTTTTCTTTTTCCAATAATCAGCCCAATGAAATATTGGAGAGACGTAGCCTGCCTTCGGGAGGTTATGCGTGGAACGTGGAGGACGATGATACGAAAAATGTACGACTGATAGATGGCTTGTGGACAATAAGCCAAAGAGATAAATTAATTTATACCCAGAAGGGCGGAAGTTGATTTTAAAAGCTCCGGCTTTCTGTAGGCTTGTTTATAGTACCATATTCCTGGCCGTCAATGTAGCATAGACATTTTCTGCGTATTGTCTTCCTATGGGGATTACAATCCGGCATCCGGTCAGGTTTATTTCCCGTTTAGAAAATCGTTCCACCTTATTAACCGGAATGATATACGAGCGGTGTGTACGTAGAAAAGCCTTTTCGGGTAACATCTCCTGAATACTTTTCAGACTTGTGCGCGATAATATATAGTTGCCGTTTATACGGAATATTTTCGTATAATTCTCCATTGCTTCGATATAAAGAATATCGGAGATAGGAATAGATATATTATTGTATTCTTGTTTGATTATGATGTTTTCCGGTAGTTTGTTCTGGCGTGCTTCAATAAAAAACAATCGCTTTCTCCACTGCTTTTTCAAATCGTTCATAAGCGAAGGGCTTGTGCAGAAAATCCACGGCATCGAGGTCGAAGCCGTCCAGTGCATACTGTGCATGGGCTGTCGTAAAGATGAGACAACTCTCGGGAGGAAGTACATGGGCAATATCCAATCCGCTGATGCTGTTCATTTCAATATCCAGAAAGACCAGATCAGGTTTGCACCGGGCTATTTCCTTCAGCCCGGTCAGCGGTTCGCTGAAAGGAGTAAGTTCCAGTCCGCCTTTTCGTTCGCAAAACTGGCTGATGATGAGCAATGCAATCGGTTCGTCGTCAATAGCGATACAAGTCAGCTTTTTCATCGTAGTTGAATGTTAAGATAGGTTTTGAAGTATCCGTTTTCTTCTTTTTGTAAGCAATACAAAGCGGTTGGGATAAAGAAGTTCCAGCCGTTTACGGCAATTGTCTATTCCGATGGCATGAGGATTTTGATGGTTCTCCTTCATAATCATATTCTCGGTTTCGAAGATAAGCTGCCCTTCCTTTACGATGATACGAATAAAAATAGTACAGTCCGTGTCGGACGAAACACCGTATTTGAAACTGTTCTCGACAAAAGTAATGAGAATCATCGGAGGAATCTGTATCTGTTCGTCATCCATCTCGGTTTCAAATACCACTTTCGTATGCTTGTTTAAACGCAAAGATTGTAAATCAACATATTGGCGTATATATTCTACTTCATTGCTGATGGAAATCAGATCAGAAGTAGTCTGGGCATACATACATTTCAGGATATTGGAAAACTTGATAAAGGCGGATTCTGTTTTGTCCGACTTCGTAAGTACCAGTCCGTAGAGGGCGTTCAATGTATTGAAAAGGAAGTGCGGATTGATTTGCGCCTTGTAGAGAGCCAGTTCCGCCTTGTTCTTTTCCGCTTCAATCTCCTGTTTGGAAAGAATTTGCCGGAAAAGTTCAAAGATCAGTTCTATGGAAAGACTGAACCCCGTCACTACCAGGAAAAAGAACCACACAGTTTGCGCCCGCATGTGCTGCCGGGCTTTATGCATCATCGGGTCTATATGGTTGGGTTCCGGTGGATATGGAAAGTGGGTTAGCAACCATGTGATAAAGATAAGCGATAACATGAGCAATAAGATATGTCCGAACTTCCGTTGCATGAAAAGCATCGGTAGTTTCACTTTACGGTAGATGAAGTACAGACCGTAGAGATAGACAATCAGGGTCAGCATAAAGACTGTGTGGTGTACAATCCATTTGTCTACCGGCACTAATATGATGATGGGCGGCATGATTACCAGACAGAAAAGCAAGTCGATGTAAACAGGTATATTAGTACGTTTCATATTCTTCTCATTGCTCGTTTAACTCCCGGAAGTATATTTTCTCACTTCTTTGCAAAGATAAAAGATTGTTCTGAAAACCCCAAGCATTCCCTTTTGCCGTTCGTCATCATATTCTTGCTGTTCGTCACTACATTCTTATTTTATTGTTTGATAATTCTTAGATTTGGTCAGTCGCGCTTTTTATAGAATAATGGGTTATAAATCATTAACAATCATTTAAATATAGCTACAATGAAACAACTAATCATTTTTGCCTTGGTTTGTTTTGCCTCTGCTATGTGCTTGTGGAGGTTCGCAACAGAAAGAGGCAGATGCCACGTACAAACACTTACCGTAACACAAAGTGACCAGATTTTGAAATCCGATTATACAGCTACGCTACGAGGGCGGCAGTATGTTGAAATTCGTCCGCAGGTGAGTGGTATAATTACCCGGATATGTATCAATGAAGGAGATCCCGTTCATAAAGGGCAGACACTTTTCATTATCGACCAGGTTCCTTATAAAGCAGCGTTGGAAACAGCAGTGGCTAATGTAAAAAGCGCGGAAGCCAAGCTTGCCACTGCTAAATTGACAGCGGATAGCAAAGCTGAACTTTACAAAGAACAGATTGTGTCCGAATTCGATCTGCAAACAGCCCGCAATGAACAAGCGGCGGCAGAAGCAGCATTGGCACAGGCTAAAGCACAGGAGGTCAATGCACGCAATGATCTCTCTTATACTGAAGTGAAAAGTCCGGTGAACGGAGTAGCCAGTATGATTCCTTATCGTGTAGGGGCGTTGGTGAACAGTAGTATCACCGAACCGTTAGTCACTGTTTCGGATGATAGCGAGGTATATGCTTATTTCTCCATGACGGAGAATCAAATACTCGACTTTGTGCAACAGTATGGTTCACTTAAAAAGCGATAGAAAACATGGACGAAGTGGAACTGACTATGAGCAATGGAAAAACTTATTCCCATGTCGGAAAGGTAGATGCTATCAGCGGTACGGTGGATGAAGGAACCGGTGCTGTTGGGCTGCGGGCTGTTTTTGTCAACCCCGACCAGTTCCTGCGTAACGGTGGAAGTGGTAAAGTCGTTGTTCCTACCATAAAGAAAGGAGGTATCATCATTCCGCAGGCAGCTACTTACGAATTGCAGAATCGTATATTTGTATATAAAGTAGTCGACGGCAAAGCGAAATCAACCCCGGTAGAAGTGTTCCGGTTGAATAACGGTACTGAATACATCGTCGAAACAGGGCTTGCACCGGGTGATGTTATTATAGCCGAGGGTGCCGGACTAGTACGTGAGGGAACAGTAATCAAGAGTGAGCCGACTAAAGAATAACATGACGATATGAAAATCAGAACATTTATAGACCGGCCTATTCTCGCAGGAGTAATTTCGGTCGTTTTTCTTATCATCGGATTGATAGGACTTTCGCAGCTTCCCGTTGAACAGTTTCCTGAAATTGCACCTCCTACCGTCAGCGTTTCCGCTACCTATACCGGTGCTAATGCGGAAACAGTACAGAAGAGTGTAGTCGTGCCATTGGAAGAAGCACTCAATGGAGTAGAGAATATGATGTACATGACCTCTTCCTCTACCAATAACGGTTCAGCGAGAATAACCATTTACTTCCGTCAGGGACTGACCCCGATATGGCGACAGTTAACGTGCAGAACCGTATTGCTACGGCACAAGGATTATTACCGGCAGAAGTCACCCGCAGCGGTATCACTGTCCGTAAGCGCCAGACAAGTAATATCAAAGCATTGGCATTGTATAGTCCCGACAACACGTTCGATGAAAGTTTTCTGAATAACTATCTGAAGATCAATATCGAACCCCGTCTTTCACGTATTGCCGGGGTAGGTGAGGTGAATGTGATGGGAGCGGACTATTCGTTACGTATCTGGCTCGATCCGGCTAAGATGGCCAAATATGGACTGGTTCCGTCCGACATCACGACGGTACTTGACGAACAGAATCTGGAAGCTCCTACGGGAACGCTTGGTGCTGAATCGAAGAATACTTTTCAGTATGTACTGAAATATCGTGGTCGTTATGAAGAAGAAAAGATTATGGAAATCTGGTAATCCGTTCGCAGGCAGGAGGTGAGGCGCTGCGGCTGAAAGATGTAGCACGTATCGAATTGGGTGCCAGCTCTTATACGTACATCGGTGAAGTGAACGGGCATCCCGGTTCCAACTGTATGATTGCGCAGACTTCCGGTTCGAACGCCAATGAGATTATTAAGGAAATAGATAAGGTGACAGCGGAAATTGCTCAAGGATTACCTAAAGGAATGGAGCTGGTAGACCTGATGAGTTCGAAAGAGTTTTTGGATGCATCCATTAAGAATGTGATAAAAACCTTGATTGAAGCCATTCTGTTAGTGGTACTTGTGGTTTACGTTTTCCTGCAAAGTTTGCGGTCTACGTTTATTCCGGCCATTTCTATCATCGTTTCCCTTGTGGGTACTTTTGCTTTTCTCTATGCCGCAGGTTTCAGTCTGAATATGTTGACGTTGTTTGCACTGGTATTAGTTATCGGAACGGTGGTGGATGATGCTATTGTTGTGGTGGAGGCGGTGCAGGCAAAGTTCGACGAGGGATATAAATCGGCTTACCGGGCCACCATTGATGCCATGGGTGGCATCACCTCGGCACTGGTAACTACCACCTTTGTCTTCATGGCAGTATTTATTCCCGTATGTTTTATGGGAGGAACTACCGGAACGTTCTATACCCAGTTCGGACTGACCATGGCTGTTGCCGTAGCAATATCTCTGATTAACGCGTTAACTTTAAGTCCCGCTCTCTGCGCACTGATAATGACACCGCACATGGAGGCTGCGAAAGGGGAGAAATTGAGTTTCTCATCCCGTTTCCACATGGCATTTGATAGTGCTTTTCATCGGTTAGTACTGAAATATAAGAGTGGCGTATTTTTTCATGTTGAAACGTAAATGGCTGGCGGGAGCATTGCTGTTAGTCGCTTGTGCAGGATTGTTCCTTCTGATGAAAACCACCAAGACCGGGTTGGTTCCTCAGGAGGATATGGGGACTATCTTTATAGATGTGCGGACATCACCCGGAAATAGTCTGGAAGAAACCAGAATCGTCATGGACGACATAGATAAGCGGATCAATGATATCCCGCAAATCAGAATGTTTTCGAAAGTGACGGGTAACGGTATGATTAGTGGTCAGGGAGCATCAAACGGTATGTTTATCGTCCGTCTGAAACCATGGGATGAACGTACGGAAAATGAAGACGGTATCAATGCTGTTATTAACGAGATTTATCGGCGTACGGATGACATTTCTTCTGCACAGATTATGGCCTTTGCACAACCGATGATCCCCGGATATGGTGTGAGCAGTGGTTTCGAAATTTATGTGCAGGACCAGAAAGGCGGTTCGGTGGAAGATTTGCTGAAATATACCCGTCAGATGATTGACGCGTTGAATGCCCGGCCTGAAATCGGACGTGCCTCGACTTCGTTCGATACGAAATACCCTCAATACCTGGTAGAAGTGGATGCCGCCCTTTGCAAGCGGAATGGAGTGTCGCCTTCGGATGTATTGAGCACTTTGTCCGGCTATATCGGTGGTAACTATGCATCCAATATGAACCGTTTCTCTAAACTTTACCGTGTAATGGTACAGGCTTCACCGGAATTCCGTCTGGATACTGAAGCATTGAATAATATGTTTGTCCGCAACTCCGACGGAAAAATGTCACCTGTCAGTCAGTATCTCACTTTGACACGAGTCTACGGTGCAGAGTCGCTGACGCGTTTCAATTTGTTCTCTGCCATCTCCGTCAATGGTGCTCCGGCAGAAGGTTATAGTTCAGGACAGGCTATTGAGGTGGTACGCGAAGTTGCGGAACAGGTATTACCGGCAGGTTATGGCTTTGAGTTCGGAGGTATGTCACGTGAAGAATCCTCTACAGGGAATACCACAACACTGGTATTTATCATCTGTGTAGTCTTTATCTATCTTATTCTTTGTGCGCTCTACGAAAGCTTGTTCATTCCGATTGCAGTGATTCTTTCCGTACCATTCGGACTTGCCGGAAGTTTCCTTTTTTGCCAAGATGTTCGGCCTGGAGAATAATATCTATTTACAGACAGGTTTGATTATGCTGATTGGCTTGTTGTCGAAGACAGCTATTCTGCTTACGGAATATGCTTCCGAGCGCCGTCGTCAGGGAATGACGATCACACAGGCGGCTGTTTCGGCTGCGCAAGTCCGTCTGCGTCCTATCCTGATGACATCGCTTACGATGATATTCGGTATGCTACCGATGATGTTCGCATCGGGGAGTAGGAGCTAACGGAAATATATCTATCGGAGTAGGAACTGTGGGTGGAATGCTGATTGGTACGGTCGCCCTGTTATTTATTGTACCTGTGCTGTTTATTGTTTTCCAGTACTTGCAGGAAAAGCTGATGCCGGCACGTAAACCGGCAGAGTTGGAGAATCTTTAATTGTTGAAGTGTATGAAAAAGATAATAATATGTTTATTCCTGTCCGGTCGGATTGAGCGGTTGTCATGTGTACCGGACTTATGAACGTCCGGACACGACGGTTACCGACAGTCTTTACCGGCAGCCGGTTGTTGCGGGGGATACCGCTTCCATTGCTTCCCTTTCATGGAAGGAACTATTTACCGATCCGCAACTGCAACAACTGATTGAAACGGTATCGCGAATAATACCGACTTGAATATCGCCCGCTTGAGAGTGGAAGAAGCAGAAGCATTACTACTTTCTTCTAAGTTGGCTTATCTGCCTTCTGTATCGCTCACTCCGCAAGGAACATTGAGCAGCGTGGATGGTTCGAAAACTTCCAAGACCTATGATCTGGCAGCATCGGCAGACTGGGAACTGGATATTTTCGGAAAGTTGACCAATGCCAAACGAGGAGCCAAAGCCGCCCTCGAACAGAGTGAAGCCTATAGGCAAGCGGTACAGACGCAACTGGTAGCAACGATTGCCAATAGTTACTACACCTTATTGATGCTTGATAAGCAACTGGATATCACCGTCGCACGGCTGAAACATGGGATGAGAACCTGCGTGCAATGAAAGCATTGAAAAGAGCCGGGCAAACTACGGAAATGGCTGTTGCCCAAACTGAAGCGAGCAAGCTATCGGTAGATGCTTCCGTACTTTCTATTGAACAGCAAATCAGTGAAATGGAGAATTCTCTTTCCGCCCTGTTGGGTATGGCTCCGCAGCTGATAACACGTTCTACGCTTGACAACCAGCGTTTCCCGGAATCCCTTTCAACCGGAGTGCCGTTGCAACTGTTGCACCGTCGTCCGGATATTCGTCAAAAGGAAGCTGAACTGGCTGGGGCTTTTATGCAACGGATCAGGCACGTTCTGCTTTTTATCCCTCTATCACCTTGAGTGGTTCCGCAGGATGGACAAACTCGGCAGGTGGCGTTATAACCAATCCCGGACAGTGGCTGCTTTCCGCTGTCGGCTCATTGGTTCAGCCACTTTTCAATCGCGGACAGAATATTGCTAATTTGAAAATAGCGAAAGCACAACAGGAAGAGGCGTTACTCACCTTCCGCCAAAGTTTGCTTGATGCAGGAACGGAAGTAAACGATGCGTTGGTGCAATGGCAGAAGGCTCAAGGCCGTTTGGCACTCTCCAAACAGCAGGTCACTTCGCTTCAGTCCGCAGTGCGTAGTTCCGAACTGTTGATGCGGCACAGTTCGCAAAACTACCTGGAAGTACTTACTGCCCGTCAGACTCTTTTGCAGGCAGAATTATCCGTCGCTTCCAATCGTTTTGATGAAATACAGGGAGTTATTAATCTTTATCATGCATTGGGAGGAGGATACTGATTGATAGTAGATGGATTAAAACAAAATTGTTAATAAGTTGATATCAAAGATGCTGAATATATAAACTCCCATCATAATCTTTGTATTTAGCATCTTTGTATATATCAACCAGTTGATTACTGTAATCAAGGATAATATCTTTGGACGCTTGTGATACGTTTGTCGCCAGAATACCACTACCCAAAATGCCGGGATTACATAATACACTGTCTTTCCTTATTGAATTCATGGTAAGCTCTACACCTGTGTAATCTTTGATACCTGCCTTTTCCAGATTGGATGTAATATAGTTGTCCAAAAATGCTTTATCATCTCCGGTCATGAATCCATACCATAATAAACACTTCATTCCTAATTGAGTAGCCTGTATCAGGACATCGAGATAGGTTACTCCTGAATCTCCTTTCTTGTCTATTTCGTAAGGATCGATATGGATGAAAGAGGATGCGGGGAGTGAAGGTAATAGCTCTATGGTACCTCTCGAAGAGTCGGCATGATGCATCTCTACAGATGCACTTAATCCGACATGTTTGGCATAGGTATCCACATTCTCCAGTGCACTCTTTTCTAAATCAAAGAATACAAACCTTTTTGCTTGCTTCCCTAATACATTCATAGCCAGGGCAGGTGAGCCTAAATAATTTCCTTTTGTCATCTCTCCGCTTTCCAGCTGATAATATATAGAATCTTTTAGAGATGGTACCTCATCTGCTTTCTCAGGAAATGATAGATGCCATATTGCTGTTCCGGGGTTTGTGTCATCGGATAGATGGCACATGCCGAATTGGTCTCTACATATACTTGCGGAGTTTCATTCTTGAGTACTTCACAGAGTATCAGATGTTTCAAGACATCGGGTAGTTTTGCGAAATGAGTGTAAGTTGCCATATCGGTGTATTTAGGAATTAACTAATTCATGAATCGAAGTCGCACCAATAGCTTCGGAATTTGGCATGGTGCTTCCTTCCTTTAAATGTTCTTTGTGAATTACATAATTCTACAAATATAAACAGATAGATAATACGGGAAAACAAAAGGGTGCTTTTTATCTGAAATCATTGTGGACGAATCACATTTTTAGTTAGTTTTGTAGAAATAAAACAAAGAATTATGAAAATGAAAGTCTTGCTATCTGTCATTGTATTTACGCTCTATACTGTTTCTTATGCTCAGAATATGAAAATGATTGATACTAGTATGCCGAAAAAGATAAAAGGATGCTGTAGTAATTGAATATGATTCATTAACTAATATACGCCCTTATAAAGATGCTTCATATTATAAACAATTTATTGGGCAAAGTATTTTGTTCTATCCCCGGAATCCAAATTCTTCGGAATCACTACCTAAGTATTATGCTAATTTTCTAACTTCTAATGAGCAGGTTGTTGCTATTGACACTATTTGGCGAAAAAAAGATCCAACCCTAAACCTAAAGATTATAAATTAAATCAAATAACCTCCAAGAGGTATAAACCGCAGTTGGTGAAGGATAATTATGTTACTTTATGTGCTTCTTTTCACGATATACTTGAACAAGGATATAGGATTTTTCCATTTGAAATATATAGAGCAACGAATCATTCTATGGAAAAACATGATGGTATTTTCACACCTTATAATGAGATAGAAGGCAAGACTTTTAAAATTTTAGATATAGAGCTGTCTGATGCCGAAGTTGAAGAAAATACAATTTTTGCACTACAGTCTGAAGAAGGTGATACTTTTATTGGTATGCTAAACGTGGTGAGTATGATGGATTCAGTTATACTAGGCAACACTATCCTGTCATTGTATTAGGATTTATGGATAAAATGAAACAGTTGTATTTGAATAAAGACATATACATTAAAAATATTCATCCGATTAATAAATATAAATGTATGGAAATAGCCTATTCAGGCAGTGAAGATACTTATATGGTTCCTTCATTTGTTCTGAAGAATGATAGTGCCGATTTGATAATGCCATTATGTGAGAGTCCATCTCTTTTTTCATACGAAGTAAGCATATTTGATAATCAGAAAAGAATGACTCAGATGTATTTCTATAATTTGGATGTTGTCGAAGCGGAAGTTTATGAGGAAACAATGGAAAGAGAAAGACTTGCTAAAGAAGAATTATTGATGAAGGAAAAGTTAGCACAAGAAGAGGCAAAGAAGTTAGCTAGTATAAAAAGACAACAGAGAACTAAAGAATTATATAAGAAATACGGAAAAGCTACGGCGGACTTGATATTAAAAGGCCAAGTGTGCATTGGGATGACTAAGGCTATGGTTTTGGAATCATGGGGGCATCCTTCGGGTGGTATTAATAAAACTACCGGTGCATGGGGGATACATGAACAATGGGTATATGGAATGGGACAATACTTGTATTTTGAGAATGGAAAATTGACAACTATACAAAATTAGTCTGTCTTGTTTTGTATGAGCAGCCTTAATTTTAACAAGGGAGGCACTATGAAATATCAGTCTTTCTTAAACCACCTGTAAAACCATTTACCCACCTTCTCATAATGCCGGGTTTCGGTATCAGTGTATAGTTTAGAGAAGAATGACGTATCTAATGGTTCCCCGATTGGTTAGGATATAATACGATTAAGCTATTGTTAGAGAAATATTTACTAAGCTGTCTCGGTAGTTTCTCAAAAGAACTGTCGTAAGAGAGTTCCCGGTCGTGCACTGATAATAACTAATAAATGGTCGTAGCTTACCTGTCCTGTTAATACCAGCAAGTCATTCCAGTCTTCCAAAAGGGAGAAATCGGTCAGCGTTTGTTTATGTCGCTTCTTTATCCACGCTTGTAGGCGTATGGTCTTTTTTCATTGGCAAAGAAATGTACCCGGCATCCGAGGGTACTTCCATTCTACAGAAATGTTCCATCCAATGAGGGAAAACCGGATTCGTATTCGGCTTTAGGAGGACGGCAATGACAATTCGTTTGATTGTATGGACTGGTATTAGAAACTTAGAGATAATTATCTCACAGTTTAATCCATTCAATAAATGTTCGGCAAGTATTCCAAAGTATGAGTCTGTGATATTTTTCTTACGATGCAGACCGGTGATAATACTTGTAATCTCATTTTCCTTGACTGAATGTATAATGCCGGAAGCTATATTCAAATCATACCGTGTGACTTTCTTCAGTGGTACATTTGCTTCTGTTGCTGTCGTTTCCGCTTTTTCCAGGTAATATTTGCTTCGAAGTCGTAGATTATCGGAATTATTATTGTCGTTGATTACATTGAGGGCCAGTAGATTATCTTTCAATTTAGAATCACGTATGATTAGAGACAGATTCACCATGTCTTCGATAGTGTCCGGGTTGGCTATGGATACTAAAATCTTCTCTGTTTCTTTTGAAGATTCATTTTCCGATAGTGAGTCATCCATTGCCACCTTTCTGGCTGCCCGTTCGGTAATCAGTGAGCTCACTACGCAAGTGACCAGAATAAGCAAGACTGTGCCGTTCAGTACATCGTCATTCAGCAGGCGCTCGCCGCCGGGCAGGATAATGTTATATCCGACCAGCACGGCCGCCAATGTAGCCGCTGCTTGTGCGTTACTTAAACCATACATCAGATTTCGTTCAAGAACAGACATCTTGTATATCTTTTGTGTCAGCCAGCAAGCAATCCATTTGCCTGTCAGTGCCATGGTTATCATTACGGCAGCAACTTTTTAAAGCATCCCCATGTCCGAAAATAACCCGTAAGTTGATTAACATTCCTACTCCGATAAGGAAATAAGGAATGAAGAGGGCATTACCGACAAACTCTAAATGATCCATCAATGGAGAAACGTGCGGAATGAGCCGGTTGAGTACCAATCCAGCGAGGAAAGCTCCTAGAATCCCTTCCATACCTACGAGTTCCATCAGTCCTGCTCCTAAAAATACCATTGCAAGCACAAAAATGAACTGCATCACGTTGTCATTGTATCGGTGGAAGAACCAGCGACCGATGCGTGGGGAAGAAATAAATGATAAGTGCTCCTAGAAAGATTACTTTTACTACTAGCCAAATCCAGAATAAACCACCGGTTTCTCCTTTGAATAATCCGCCTATAACGGCTAGTACCAACAGTGTGAGCGTATCCGTCACCGCCGTTCCTCCTACGGCAATACTTACACTACGATGGCGTGATATACCGAAGCGGGTGACGATGGGATAGGCAACGAGTGTGGGGAGGCATACATACTGGCTAGCAGTACAGAAGTGATTACGCCGTATTTCAGATAAGATACATTTGCCACGAATCCAATCCCGATGGGGACGATAAAAGCCAGTAATCCCAACACTAACGCTTTGTTTCGTGTCTCCTTGAAATCTCCCATATTCATTTCAAGGCCTGCCAGAAACATGATGTAATAGAGACCGACTTTCCCGAATAGCTGAAAACTGCTATCGCGTGCCAGAATATTAAATCCATGTTCGCCAATAGCCAATCCCGCCAGGATCATACCGATAATATGAGGGATGCGCAGCTTATTCAATAATATCGGAGCAAACAATATGATTAGGAGTACAAGGAGAAATATCCATGTAGGGTCGGGGATAGGAAGTGTTAAATCAAGGCCAATCCAATCCATAAGTTGATAAGTTCGTAATATTTGTTCCGCAAAATAACCTAAAAAAATGCTTCTAAAAAGGATTAGTTAATAAAATTAGTCATTTATTTTTCTCCAGATTCATGATTGATGGAATGAAGAATGCAAGTGTCCCTGTTATCACAATTGCAATACCGCATATAACAAAGACATTGGCTATGCCGATAGCGTCTGCAATAAATCCGGTTGCCAGTAATCCTAAAATGGAGGGTAACAAACTGATACTGTCGAACAAAGAGAATACGCGCCCCAAGAAAGACACTTCAATCTGTGTTTGCAACAAAGCTGTAAACGGACCGGAATAAAACGGCATGGAAATACCCTGTACTATTGCAAATATAGCATAGATAATGAATGCTGAAGGAGGAAGGATTCCGGAAACGAAAATAGAAACTCCTATTATGATATAAGATATGTTTATCATAACGACCTTTCGGATGCGCGGATTCCATATTCCCAGTAAAATACCACCGACTAATGCTCCCGAACCAAAAAAGAAGTTCTATCAGACTGACTTGATAAGCTGTTCCGGAGAAGTTTTTCAGAGTCATCAACGGTATCAGAGCAACAACAGGCATGATAAAGAAAGTGATGAGTACTTCAGTGACCATCACCCATTTCAAACCACAATTGCTACAGATTGCCTGAAAGCCTTCCTTCATATCCCGGAGTACATTATTGGTTGTTTCAGTTTCTGTTTTTCCGGATTAGGGATAAATACAAACATGAGTGTTGTACAGGCTATGGCTGCTCCCGCAACGTCGAGCAACATAACTACACTCATATTCGTACTGACAATCAATGCGGCACCTAGCACAGGACCGCAGATATTACATAAGGCCTGTATTGTCTGATTAATACTGGCAATACGCGTCAGTTCTTTTTCAGGAGCAAGCAGCGGTATGGATGATTTCATGGCAGGTGCGTGGAAAGCGCTTCCGACAGAACGGAGCATAAGCAGCAGATAAATCTGCCAGATTTCGATAACGTCCAGATAGAATAATAACGCAATAATGCCCGAACAGAGTGCAACGAAACTGTCGGCCAATATCATAGTCCATTTCCGACTCCACCGATCAACGAAAACGCCGGCAAAGGGACCTAATACTACTTGGGGTAAAAGTGCGGCGATAGTAGCAAATGAAAGCACCTCTGCCGAACCGGTCTCAAGACTGATCCACAGAACAATGGCAAACTGGGCAATAGAACTGCTGAGAATAGAAAATAACTGTCCGGACCATATAATGATAAATTTCTTTTTCCAATTATTCATAATACTTTATTGATTACGGATGATGATAAGGGGATTGCCTGTCTGTATATAAAGAGGGCAAATACCATTATGACTAAATAATAAACAAATGATTGAGAGAAATTGCTTTGATTTTCGTTGTTTTCCTGTAATGGAGGAAAGAAATAAAAAAACGGAAGCCCAGCTAAGAGAGCTCCAGATGAGGTACGGATAAAATGAATTGATAGATAACTTTCATATTTTCAAGTTCGGTTTTTGATTCGGCAAATGTAGACAAAAATGCCGTTCTCCTGCAAAAGGGGTTCATAAAAAAAGAAAATTCGTCTTGAAATGGCTTCTGTAAGACTCTAATAAAATTCTAATAGCGTTCTAACAAATCTCTAACAGGCTTCGGAACACGTCCACTTACCTTTGCATCCGAAAAGAATGCTAACTATATTTTTATGGATGATGATGAAAAAGAAAAATTTGCAAATACTTTTAATTTGCGGTGTATTGCTAGTTACCGCATGCAAGAGTAAATCAAAGGAAGAACAACAGAGTGGTTATCGTATGGAAGGTGACACAGTACAGATCACAGACCGTTTTTTATCTGAAAAGATAAAAAGTGACTGAGGCCAGACTTGAACCTTATTCCAAAGAAGTGATTACTTCCGGTGTGGTACGTCCTATTCCTACCCGTTATGCCTGCATTGCTTCCCCTTTTGCAGGAAGAGTTACAAAATCGTATATACAAATCGGACAACAGGTGAACCGGGGAACCCCTTTGTTTGAAATCAGCTCACCGGATTTTACTACGGCACAAAAAGAATACTTCCAGGCATTATCGTCACGTGAGCTGGCTAAGAAAGATTTAAAGCGCAAAGAAGACCTGATAAAGAACGGGGTTAGTTCACAGAAAGAGCTGGAAGAAGCACAAAATGCTTTGCTTATTGCCGACAAAGAGTTTGAAAATGCGTCTGCTGCATTGGAAGTATATCAGATAGAGCATCCGGAGAATATGATACTGGGGCAGCCTCTTGTGGTACGTTCGCCTATTTTGGGCGAAATTATAGAGAATAATATTGTGACCGGACAATACCTGAAAGATGATACCGAACCTGTTGCAATAGTGGCAAATTTGTCGGAAGTATGGATTGCCGCCCAAGTGAAAGAAAAGGATATTCGATTTATCAATGCAGGCAGTAGTCTGGATATAGAAGTGTCTGCATTACCGGGGAGGGTGATTAAAGGTAACGTCTATCATGTAGACGAGGCGGTTGACGAAGATACAAGGTCTATCAAAGTGCTTTCGGTTTGTGATAATTCGAAGAAACATTTGAAATTGGGCATGTATACTACCGTCCATTTTCTTAGTGCTCCTATTGAACAGATTCAGATTTCGGAGAGCGCATTATTGCAGGAGAGAAAGACAGTTATGTGTATGTGCAGGTTACTCGGATATCTTTGTAAGAACACCGGTGAAGGTAGAAGCGACCAAAGATGGATTTGCTGTGATAAACGATGGATTGCATCCGGGAGATAAAGTCATCAGTGAAGGAGGATATTATTTAAAGTAGGAGATTATGAAGAAGGATTTGATGCTTTCAATTATACAGAAAAGATGGATAATGCTTTGTCTGTTTGTGATGATGTGTGTTTTCGGATATTACTCATGGACGCAACTTTCAATAGAAGCCTATCCGGATATTGCAGATGTCACATCGCAGGTTGTTACCCAAGTGCCTGGACTGGCTGCCGAAGGAGTGTAACAACAGATCACTATTCCTTTGGAACGTGCCATCAACGGTTTGCCTGGCATGCATGTTATGCGTAGCAAAAGTACGTTCGGACTCTCTATGATTACGATTGTATTCAAGGATGGGACAGAAGATTACTGGAGCCGTCAACGGGTACAGGAAAGATTGAATGAAGTGGAACTACCTTATGGGGCAGCCCCGGACTCGATCCGCTGACATCACCTGTGGGAGAGGTTTACCGTTACATTATAGAAAGTGACCAACATTCACTTCGTGAACTGACCGACCTCAGAATTGGGTGGTTATTCCCCGTATCAAAGAAGTTTCAGGAGTGGCGGATGTAACAAATTTCGGAGGTATCACCACCCAGTTTCAAGTAGAAATAGATCCTTATAAACTGGAACAATATCACTTATCCCTTAGTCAGGTTATTGAGGCTATTGAAAATAATAATGCCAGTGTGGGAGGCAGCATATTGAATAGAGGAGATCTGGGGTATGTGGTACGTGGTATAGGATTGATAGAGAATCTGGACGATTTGGGGCATATTGTAGTCACTACAACTTCCGGGGTTCCTGTCTTTTTTAAATGATATCGGTTCTTTGAAATACGGTAATCTGGAGAGGAAAGGTGTGTTGGGATATACCGATCGTACCCGTGATTATTCGGAAAGTTTGGAAGGGATTATGCTTCTTCTGAAACATAAAAATCCGTCTAAGGTATTGGATGGCATTCATGCGGCTGTAGATGAATTGAATCATGAAATTTTGCCGGAGGGGGTGCGTATACATACTTTTCTGGATCGTACCAGCCTGGTGGATACAACTTTGGATACTGTTTCCCATACGCTATTAATGGGGATGGCATTGGTTGTTATTGTGCTTATTCTGTTTTTGGGTAACTGGCGTGGAGCATTACTGGTTTCAATCACCATTCCGGCATCTTTGCTTATCGCTTTTATCCTGATGCATCTTACGGATATCCCTGCCAATCTTCTGTCACTCGGAGCCATAGATTTTGGAATCATTGTAGATGGTGCCATTGTTATGCTGGAAACTATTCTCAAGAAACGTGAGGATTATCCCGAACAGTACATCGAAGAAAAAGTATCGCACAACGAGCCAAAGAAGTAGGACGCCCGATTCTTTTTCTCCACTATAGTCATTATTACAGCCTACTTGCCATTATTCGCTTTCGAGCGTGTGGAACGTAAACTGTTCACTCCAATGGCATTTACGATGAGTTATGCAATGATCGGAGCACTTTTAGTTGCTCTTCTGCTGATTCCGGACTGGCTTATGCTATTTACCGTAAGCCGCGCAAGGTCTATAAGAATAAATGGCTGGAAAAATTGAAGGAGAAATATACTGGTGCAATAGTGAAACTTATAGAAAAACCAATAAAGACCATACTCTTTTCATGTTTGATTCTGATTGCAGGTATTGTGTTAAGTGGTGTTGTAGGGAAAGATTTCCTTCCTGAATTGGATGAGGGCTCGATCTGGTTGCAGGTGAATCTTCCTCCCGGCATTTCTGTTGAGAAATCGAGAGAGATGTCCGATACACTTCGTTCCCGTACGATGAAGTATCCCGAAGTAACTTATATCATGGTTCAGGCAGGAGAAATGACGACGGAACTGATCCGTTCACCCCTTCACATTTTGAAGTATCTATCGGTATTAAGCCTTATGATGAATGGCCGAAAGGAAAAACTAAAAAGGATTTGATTCATGAACTGGAAGAAGAATATAAGTTACTTCCCGGTTTTAAAGTAGGATTTAGCCAACCTATGATAGACGGGGTGATGGATAAGATAGCCGGGGCCCATAGTGAACTGGTTGTGAAAGTATATGGCGAAGATTTTCGTGAAACACGTCGTATTGCCGAAGAAATCACCCGGGCGCTGGGAACGGTGAAAGGTGCCGTTGATCTGGATATTGACCAGGAACCTCCATTACCTCAACTGCAAATCATTATGAATCGGGATGCGATTGCCCGATATGGGCTGAACGTGTCTGATGTAGCTGATTTGATAGAGGTAGCAATCGGAGGGAAAGCTATTGCGCAGCTTTATCAGGGAGACCGTCAATATGACATTACCTGTAAATATAAAGAAGAAATGCGGGATACACCCGAAAAGATAGCCGGATTGATGCTGACCTCTTCTACCGGAGCTAAAATACCCTTTCGCAGGTAGCCGAAGTGAAATTGAGTGTCGGAGAAAGTACGATCACTCGTGAAATGAACAGACGTCACCTGACGGTTAAGTTGAATCTGCGTGGACGCGATCTGGCCTCTTTCTTAAAAGAAGCGCAGAATGTGATTGATGCGAAAGTGGACTATGATAAAAGCAAATATACAGTCAAATGGGGAGGGGCTTTCGAAAACCAACACAGGGCCTATACCCGTCTTTCTGTCATTCTTCCGTTGACGTTGATGTGTATGTTTATTTTGCTTTATGCTACGTTTGGGAAATTCCGGCAAGCTGGTCTGGTATTGTCCATCGTGCCGTTGGCGCTCTTTGGCGGAATGCTTGCGCTCAATGTACGCGGTATGACATTGAATGTATCGTCTGCCGTGGGCTTTATTGCCATGTTCGGACTTTCCATTCAAAACGGAATTATTATGGTATCTCAGATAAACAATTTGCGTAAAGGAGGAATGGAACTTCGGAAGTCTGTTATCGAAGGGGCACGTCAACGGTTCCGTCCTATCCTGATGACCTCGGTCACTACGGTACTCGGACTGTTTCCCGCTTCGTTGGCAACTGGAATCGGTAGTGATGTACAGCGTCCGCTGGCAACAGTGATTGTGTATGGATTGATGTTCTCAACCCTTATTTCTATGTTTCTGCTTCCGGTTTTTACTATCTGATTGAGAATAACGTTTTAAATAAAAAAAGAATGATGAGAAGGAATATACACTTTAATATCTTGCTCCTTTTATTGCTTTGTGGAAGCAATATCTGTTCATGCAGTGGCGCAAATTCCAGACAGGACTCTCTATCAGAGTATCTCTCTCGATGAGTATCTGAAACGGGTAGGGGAAGGTAATCTAAACTATCTGGCAGAGAAATTGAATGTGAGTATAGCTGATGCGGAGATGATTGCTCAAAAAGTGTTTCCTGATCCGGAATTGGGGTTTGAAGCCGGTCATGAGACTTTTTCATTAGGGCTTTCCTATTCACTGGAATTAGGAAACAAACGAGGAGCACGTATAAAGTTGGCACGTAGTCAGATGGAGCTTGAAAAACTAATTCTGGAACAGTCATTTCAGAATTTGAGGGCTGAAGCTGCCAGTCTTTTTTTGGAGGCAATTCTTCAAAGAGAGTTGCTTGAAGTACAGCAAAGTTCTTACCAGTATATGTTGCAATTGAGCCAATCAGATAGTTTACGTTATGTAGCGGGAGAGATTACAGAGAATGATGCCCGGCAATCAAAGTTGGAAGCTGTCACTTTGCTCAATGCGGTTTATAGTCAGGAAGCTGCCTATCAGTCGGCATTGGTCGTGCTGAATAGACAGATGGGGATGGCTGCGGACACTCTTTATATTCCGTTGGGTAATTGGGATGAATTCAACCGAGAGTTTTATCTTTCGGAGTTGATTAAAGTAGGTCTGGATAATCGTATAGATTTGTTTATGGCTCAAAAAACACGGAAATAACTTCCCGTGCATATAAACTGACGAGGGCAGAACGCCGCCCGGATATTGGTCTGTCCGTTTCTTATGAAAAAGACTGGAATCGTTTTTTTCCATCGGCTCGTTCCGCTACGGTAGGAGTGTCTATTCCTTTAGCCTTTTCGAATATCAATAAAGGGACTGTTAAGGCTGCTAAATTTCGTATTTCCCAGTCCGAAATTCAGGAGAAAGATATAGAGCAACAAATACAGGCAGAGATTATGCAGGCATGGTTCAATTATGAAGCAGAGAAAAGAAAGTGGTTCAATTTAAGTCGGGAATGCTTGGAGATGCTCAGAAAGTAATGGATGGGATGGTATATAAATACAAACGTGGTGAAACCAACATTTTGGATGTATTAGTCGCCCAACGTACCTATAATGAAGTGCAGCAAGAATATCTTGAAACAATGAAAGGATATGCTGTCTCGTTAGTAGAGCTGGAAAAGGCTTGTGGCATTTGGGATATACGTTTCTAAAGGGGGGATTTTATCCGGTTCTACGTTCTGCAATGAAAGTAGAACCGGATATTTATTTTTAGAATACTAAATTGCAATTCTGCTTCTTCATTTTAAAACATGGTTCTATATTCTTCCTGTTTTTCTTGGACAACTTCTTAATGACTTCTTCTACCGAATGACTGATCAGCTCTTTTATAAGTTTGTCGGGCACATCTCCCTCTAAATATACGGTTATCCAATGTTTCTTATCAGAAAATGGTCCCCAAAAAGATGTCTCCATACTGTTCTATTAATTCTTCTGCCTTGTCAGGAGCACATTTCATATCCGCCCAGAAATTTCCGTTCTTTGGTCGTAATGTAGCAAAAGTGAACATTTTATCCATGACCTTAAAAACCAGGATATTCTCACCAAACGGCATACATTCTGTTGCTCCTTTAACAGACAGGCAATAGTCTCTATACTCCTCTATATTCATGATTTCTCTCTTTGTTCTTTTTCAAATGGCAAATATATCATTTTCAGTTTGCTTAGATGAAGTGATTCTTTTAATCAGCTTTTTCAGAGCATCCGCTTCAGCTTTGCCCTGATCCGGCTCAAACTTACCGGAGTTATTCCCAGATAAGAAGCAAGACATTCCAACGGCATTCTCTGCAATAACTCCGGATTGTTCTGGATCAGCTTCATATACCGTTCGGATGCATTGGTGAATAATAGGGAAATAAGTCTTTCCTCCGTTTGCATGAACTCGGATTCGGCAAACTTCCGTCCCCAGTTGGCAATATGAATGTCTTCCTTAAATAATTCTTGTAAGTCTTTACGCTTCAGTAAATACAACTCCGACTCCTCCATCAACTCCATCGACTCATATCCCTGCTGGTTATCCACATAACTTTTCAGCGAGACAATGGCAGAACCCTCTTTCCCAATCCAGAATGTAACTTCTTTCCCATCCACAGGAATATAAGCTCTGACAATCCCTTTCTCGATAAAAAAAGATATTCGTTTCAGTTTTACCGGCTTCCAGTATATGATGCCCTTTGGGGATACGTCACTTTAGACAGATGTTTTGTCAATTTATCCATCGAAGTCTCCGGTATCGGGTATATCTTATTTATAATCTCGTGTATATCCATATAACATGAACCATTTTCTGCAAAAATACAAAAAGTTAGATTAGGAAAGAGGAATTGTTCATACTCTTGTGCGGTCATTTCTTATCAAATGTAAAGTGAAAGCTCCAACCGTCTGCCTAATTTTGTAGTCTGATTTTAAAATAGAAAGATATGAATTGGATAATATTGATTATTGCCGGACTCTTTGAAGTCGGCTTCACCTTTTGTCTGGGTAAGATAAAAAGGAGCAACGGGCACTGACTTTTATTTGTGGGGAACAGGATTTGTAATATCTGTAACGTTGAGTATGTACCTTCTGGCAAAAGCTACCCAAACATTGCCCATCGGCACTGCATATCCTATCTGGACCGGAATAGGAGCAGTAGGTACCGTATTGGTCGGCATTTTGTTCTTCCATGAACCGGCCACTTTAGGACGCCTGTTCTTTATGACAACTCTGATTCTTTCAATCATAGGATTGAAACTAATCTGAATCTCATCATCCGAATTCAGGGCGATACTCCTTTGTCTTCCGGCAAATCAGTGACGAACTGAATTTTCCGTCTCGATCCTTCTTCGGAAAGTTTTTTAAAAAGACTTGCAGGGTTTTCTCCAAAAGCATATCGGGAACAAAAATAAGGTGATTATCGGTTGTTCCTTCCTGAATACTACCATAAGTCAGCGAATATTAACCCTTTGGAGGAAAGTGAGTTTTAATAGGAAATATTTCGGTTTATAGAATAAATTTATATATTTGCAGAATATATGGGCGTATCTCGCCGACAACTAAACTATTATTCTATTCACTATTTATTGATTTAAAATGAAAACTACTGATTCCGAGCCTCAAGGAGTCGGTATGGAACTGGAGCAGTACCGTACTCGGCTCGAGCAAATGGTCGAAGAGAAATCTAAGGACCTGATTGCCATTCAGGAAAATCTGGAAGCAACCAATCGGCGGCAAGCGTTGTTTATCAAGGTACTGCAAATTCTGCAACTGGAACCGGACATACCTACAGCCATGAATATGGCACTTGCCGAAATCGGCCGTTATACCGGCGTTGACCGTTTGGCCACATGGGAAAATCACCTCGATGGAGTTACGTATGGCTGTACCAATGAATGGTGTAACGAGGGTATTGAGCCTGCCATAGATTACCTGCGGAGTATGACCATTGAAGCGGGAAAACCCTGGTTCGATATGCTCGAAGAAAATCATATCATCTGCACGTCCGATATCTATTCACTCGATCCTTTTATAACTCAAATGCTCGAAGTACAGGGGGTGAAAGCCATCGCTGTCTTTCCTCTGTCGCAGTTGGGCGTGCATTTCGGTTTTCTTTCGTTTAATTTTTTGCTGGAAGAAACAATGGGATAAAAAGGATGTGGAACTGATGAGCCAAATTTCGCAGATTGTGTCTACCGCAACCAAACGCTGGCAGGTTGAAATATCCCTGCAACAATCGCAGCGAACCATGCAAAAGGTACTGGATAACATCAATGCTAATATTTTGTTAGCGATTATGACTCTCTGGAGGTGCTTTTTGCAAACAAACCTTTCAGGGAAGAAGCCGGAAGCGTGCCAGAGAGAGCGACATGCTGGAAAATGCTGAATGCGGGATTGGGTGGAGCATGTACACATTGCCCGAAACCGCAATTGCTTGATGCCAACCGCAAACTCACAGGTGTTCATTTCTGGGAAGATTATAATCCTGTAACCGAACGCTGGTACACCATCCAGAGTATGGCGATTAATTGGCTCGACGGACGGTGGGCCATCATGGAATTGGCTACTGACATCACTACCCGCAAGCAAGTGGAACTGGAATTGATTGAGGCGAAAGAGAAAGCCGAAGAATCCGACAGGCTCAAATCGGCATTCCTTGCCAATATGAGTCACGAAATACGTACTCCTCTCAACGCTATCGTAGGCTTTTCGAGTCTGCTTGCCGAAACAGATGAGATAGAACTGCGTCAAGCATATATGTCGCTGGTGCAGGAGAACAACGAGCTGCTGCTCAATCTAATTTCCGACATTCTGGATATTTCCAAGATTGAGGCCGGCACGATAGAACTTACTACCGGATGGGTGGATGTACCTCAACTTTGCCGGGAAGTGATTGCTACTTTCTCACATAAGAAACATGATGGAGCAGTAGAACTGCGTTTTGACGAAAGTTCACCGCAGATCATGATTGATGCCGACAAGAACCGGATCATGCAGGTACTCTCTAATTTCATGACCAATGCTTTGAAATTCACCACCAAAGGATCGATCACCCTTTCTTATACATTGAATGATGACGGTCAGGTGCGTTTCTGTGTAACGGACACGGGTAAGGGTATCCCTGCTGAACAGTGTCATGATATTTTTAATCGTTTTGTGAAACTGGACTCTTTTGTGCAGGGAGCCGGTCTCGGATTGTCGATATGCCAAAGTCTGGTGGAACGGATGGGTGGAAAGATCGGAGTAGAATCCTGTGTGGGAAAGGGCTCATGTTTCTGGTTTACACATCCATTTACGTCTGCCACCCAATCCGCCTCAACCCTTGTAACAGAGAACGATATGCTTGCGACTCTCCAAAAAAGAAGACTGTTTCGAGAAATTATAAACCTCTGATTCTGGTAGCCGAAGATATAGATAGTAATTACTTACTGATTGAGGCACTGCTCAAGAAAGATTATCGTCTGGTGAGGGCGCACAACGGCAGTGAGGACATAGAGCTTTTTAATGCCGAAACTCCCGATCTCATCCTTATGGATATGAAAATGCCGGGTATAAGCGGAATAGATACAACCACCCTGTTGAGGAAAACCGGAACGCAGGTTCCCATTGTTGCGCTTACAGCATTTGCTTATGCCGACGACAAATCACTGGCTTTCGATGCGGGATGCAATGATTTCCTGACGAAACCGGTTTCGCCACCCGAACTGCGCAGGGTAGTCAGTAAATGGACGGTGAAGTAAATAGCCAGATCTGATATGCTGTTGAGATGAATCGGAGAGAATAGTTCAGGATATGTTTGCTTGTTAATCTATAATACAAATGCCGTATCTGCAAACTAAAAGAACTTGTATTTTACATATTGAGTTTTTAGCGAAAAATATATGAATAATGAAGAAGATGACAAATAACTTATTATTCATTATGACACTCTCTTTCAGCTCACGTCATTCTTTTCAAATAAATGTTGGTGACGTTTTTACCCTCACACCCTCACCCTTTGCCTTAATCCCTTTATTCATCGGTATTACAGGTGTGAGGGTAAGGGAGAGTAGGTGAGGGTAACTTTTTACTCTCACCTTGATTCGTCCTGATTAGGGTTGACTAATCTTATTCCGTTTTTACACTAATTTCTTCATTATTACCATAATATCCACTTCTCGGAACATAAATCGGCTGCATCGCTCCACCCATATTTTTCAATTTACCCTCATCGCGCAGACGCCGGATATGTCGCATGGCTGTGCTTCTTGCCATTCCACAAAGAGATTGGAAGTCATATCTCCGCATAAATGGATGATTCCGGAAGTATTTCGTCAGTTGCAGGTCAATTTCCTCGTTCGTCAGTTGCGTGAAATCCAGCCCGCCTTTGAGGCTTTTCACTTTAAGAACACCGAATTCATTCTTCAATGTTTGATCGGCACGAAACTGAATCGCTTTCAGTTTCACTTTGGTCACTTTCCGTTTGGTACCTATCGTCACAGGTTCCGTGGTGGTCAGGCAAGGATGGAAATAGCCGATGCCGTCCAGATGTACTTGGCGTCCCTCCGCCAATTCTTGTCCCATGATGTGCGAAAGAGCGTCGAGCACGGCAGAGACATCTGTTTTCTGTCAGTGAGCAACGTTCCTGAATACGCCGGCGCAGTACATCCGTCCCTGTGGAACCGTTGTATTTGATGCGCGGATGCAGGGTATTTTCATTTTCTCCCTGCTGTTTGTCTGAAGGCTTCGGGTCTTCATATACCAATCGAATAATATTGCCATAGCTTTATATTTGTTTTAAATGAACTGTTCTTATTATGTATTCTCTTAAGTAGTAATACGTTAGCGCTTCATGTTTCTTCTGTTAAGCTCTAATGCTTTGCAAGGGCTCACCCATGTGAACAAAGCTGTTTACGTCTGTGGACGTTTTTTTGTTTACAAATGATAGCCTGTTTGTTCACATGGGTGAGCCCTTGACAACTACTAAGCAAAGATACATAAATAATGAGGTAAATGCAAATGAAATACGGGTATTTATCAGATAGAATGCTTGCTTTCCGGAAGATAAAAGCGTATCTTTACAGGAATTAAATATGTAGATGTAATTGTAGAAAAAATAGACAAAAATAGGATGAAAATTACTTTAATCAGACAAGACAACGGGAGCGGAAAAGAGACTCTTAGCATTTGTGAGGCAGGCACATTATTCGACAAAATGAAAACGGAAACCAAAGCGGGGCATATCACGGCTTTGCGGGAAATTATACCGTTACTGGAAGGTACGTATGCCCGGTACGAACATATAGATAAGTTGCCATACATTTATTCTGCTGTGGAATATACCCGGACCAAAGAGGGTGAACGGAAGATGAAGCAGTATAACGGATTGGTACAGTTGGAAGTGAGCCGGCTGGCCGGTGGGTCGGAAGCGGAATTTGTGAAACGGCAAGCGGCACTTCTGCCACAGACTTTTGCTGCTTTTTGTGGTTCCAGCGGTCGTAGTGTGAAGATATGGGTTCGTTTTGCCTTGCCGGATGATGGAGGGTTGCCATCTGAAGAGGCGGAGGCGGAACTGTTTCATGTTCATGCTTATCGGCTGGCTGTGAAATGTTATCAGCCGATGTTGCCTTTCGATATCGATTTGAAGGAACCTGTGTTGACACAGAAATGTCGTATGACGTTGGATGAGGCTCCTTATTATAATCCGGATGCAGTGCCGTTTTGTTTGGAACAGCCGCTTACGATGCCGGGAGAAGAGACTTTCCGCCAGCGGAAGCAGGAGGAGAAAAATCCGTTATTGCGATTGCAACCGGGATATGAGTCGGCACAAACGTTCACGAAGATTTATGAAGCGGCATTGAACAGGGCATTTCAGGAAATGGAGAACTGGAAACGTGGGGACGACTTGCAGTCTTTGCTGGTCCGCCTTGCCGAACATTGTTTCAAAGCGGGTATCCCCGAAGAGGAAGCGATACGGCAGACGATGATTCATTATTATCGCGAGGAGGAAGAACAGGTGATTCGTTCGATACTCCATAATCTTTACCAGGAATGTAAGGGATTCGGCAAGAAAAGCAGTATCAGCAAAGAGCAGGAGACGGCTTTTCTGTTGGAAGAGTTTATGAAACGCCGTTATGAATTCCGTTACAATACGGTGCTGGATGATTTGGAATATCGTCAGCGTGACTCTGTTCATTTTGCTTTAAGCCGGTGGATAAACGGGTCCGCAACAGCATTGCAATCAATGCATTGAAAAGAGGGAATTAGTGCGTGGGACCGTGATGTGGATCGTTTTCTGAATTCGGAATGTGTTCCTTTGTACAATCCTGTCGAAGAATATCTTTATGAGGCAGGGCGTTGGGATGGAAAGGATCGTATTCGTGCATTGGCCGGTTTGGTTCCTTGTGATAATCCGCATTGGCAGGAATTGTTTTACCGTTGGTTCCTTAGTATGGTGGCGCATTGGAGGAGTTGACCGGCAACATGGTAATAGTACTTCGCCTTTGCTGGTCGGTTTGCAAGGGTATCGCAAGTCTACATTTTGTCGCATTATCCTGCCGCCGGAACTTCGTTTCGGCTATACGGACAGTATTGATTTTAAGAGTAAGCAGGAGGCGGAACGTTATCTGGGACGCTTTTTCCTGATTAATATTGATGAGTTCGATCAGATTAATGTCAGCCAGCAGGGGTTTCTGAAGCATTTGTTGCAAAAGCCTGTTGCTAACTTGCGCAAGCCTTACGGTAATACGATTCGGGAAATGAGGCGTTATGCTTCTTTTATCGGAACCAGCAATCAGAAAGATTTGCTTACCGATCCCAGTGGTAGCCGCCGTTTCATTTGTATCGAGGTGACGGCTCCTATTCAAACGAACGTTACCATCAATTACAAACAGCTGTATGCTCAGGCGATGGAAGCCATTTATAAGGGTGAGCGTTACTGGCTGGATGATGAGGATGAAAAGATTTTGAAGCAGACGAACCGTGAGTTCGAACAGGCTAGTCCGTTGGAACGGTTGTTTCATTGTTATCTTAATCCGGTAGAGGAGGAAATGGAAGGCGAATGGCTGACTGCTATGCAGATTTTGAGCTATTTACAGACGAAAACACGGGATAAGTTGGCTATTAGTAAGGTGGGACAGTTTGGACGCGCACTTCAGAAACTGAATATTCCTTGTCGTAAATCTCGTAAGGGGACGCTTTATCATTTGGTAAAGGTGGAGTAGTTTACCCTCACACTTGTAACTCCGATGAATAAAGGATTTTATAAGAATCGCAATTTTCGGGTCGTTTATCAGATATATGTGTGGTAATTTTGTGGCACTGGAAACTAAAATGGATTTGAAAGTTAAAATATTATTGATTGCTTTTTAGTTGTAAGTACAATAAATGTATTTTTGCAGGTGTGGAAAACAAAAGCAGTGCTATCAATCCCCGAAAATAAGTTAAGATGGAAGATAAAAGGAAAGAAATAGTTGGCAATGTCATTCGGATACAGCGTTATCATTCTCCTTGTGGCGATTTGATGCTTGGCTCGTTTGAGGATCGGCTTTGTCTTTGTGACTGGGCAGTTGAAAGTCATAGGGATATTGTAGACAGGAGGTTACGGAAAGTGCTGAAAGCCTGTTATGAAGAAAGTACATCCGAGGTTATACAGGAAGCGATTAAGCAGTTGGACGAATATTTCAATGGTGAACGGACTGCGTTTGAAGTGCCTTTGCTTTTTTGTAGGTACGGATTTTCAGAAAAGTGTATGGTATAAGTTGCTGGATATTCCGTACGGCTCGACTGTATCGTATGGAGAATTGGCAAAACAGCTGGATATGCCGAAGGCTGTCCGTGCGGTTGCCGCTGCTAACGGCGCGAACGCTATTTCTATTTTTGCTCCGTGTCATCGTGTTATCGGCAGTAACCACACGCTTGTGGGGTATGGCGGTGGTCTTCCTGCTAAAAAACGGTTACTGGATTTGGAAATAAACGGCAAACCTCTGTTATGAATGAGCAAGAAACGCTTGATTATGCACGTATTGCACAGGCAATCGGGTATATAAGGGAGAATTTCAAAAGGCAGCCAGGATTGGATGAGATTGCCCGGGAAGTGGCGTTGAGTACGGCACATTTCCAACGTATGTTTACGGAGTGGGCAGGGGTTAGTCCTAAGAAGTTCTTGCAATATACCAGTATTGAATATGCCAAGAAAATCTTGGATGAGACTCATGCGTCTTTGTTTGATACGGCACAGGAAACGGGACTTTCCGGTACGGGCAGATTGTATGATTTGTTTGTAAATATAGAAGGTATGACACCGGGCGAGTATAAAAACGGTGGTGAAAATCTTTCTATCAATTACAGCTTTGCCAAAAGTCCTTTTGGTAAACTATTTATTGCATCTACCAATAAAGGTATTTGTTGTCTGGAGTTTGCAGACGATCACGATGCGGCATTTCATTCCTTGTTGAAGAAGTTTCCTAATGCAACGTTTACTCCGGCTGTGGATGAGATGCAGCAAAATGCTTTATCCATCTTCACGCAGGATTGGAGGAAGCTCAAAGATATAAAGCTGCATTTGAAAGGTACTGACTTTCAACTAAAGGTCTGGGAAACTTTACTGAAAATCCCTGTCGCCGGATTGACTACTTATGGAGATATAGCCGCAGGTATTAATAACCCGAAGGCTTGCCGGGCTGTAGGAACGGCTGTCGGTGAGAATCCCGTAGCTTTCCTTATTCCATGTCATCGTGTCATTCGTTCTTCCGGTGAGTTGGGTAATTACCACTGGGGAGAGATTCGAAAGACTGCAATTATTGGTTGGGAGGCTGCGAAAAATGGATATTTGAATAAATAATAAGTACTGGCGGTAAGAAAAGCCGGAAACGGGATTTCGGGTTCTTCTTTTCATTTATAAATCCCGGCTCAAGGATGAAACCGCAAGACCGGGATTTATTTGTAGTCGAATGACTATCATTCCTCTTCTTCATTTATTCCTTCATAGCACCTGATATCCGCTTCAATCATGAAATTATAAATCAGTCGGGTTTTAAACATCATTCTTTCCTGCGACAATTCTAAATCAGCAAGCGTTGCTTCGATTCTATTGCAGAATTCATTTATTCTTTCTTCTTCCAGCATCGGATACATTTCGTAAACTCGCCGGACGAAAGGTACCATCGAAGCCTGCACCTGATAAAGTAGTATTTGGGGTTCATATTGGAAATCCACTTCGTCCATCTGTTTATGCAAGTGCTCGTTTTCGTAGGTTATTTGTTGGAATTCTTCGAAACAAGGTAAAAGCTGCTCTGAGTGATGAAGCAGTAATTTTATGGTTGCAATGGCTGCAAAACCTTTTTCCAGTTCATTTCCATATTGAAAATGGTTATACAGGGAGCAAAATGATGCTTCCAGACAGAGCCGTTCAAATTCGGTGTCTTTTACCCACGGAAGATAAGTGAGCATAGGCAGGCATTCACCTAGCGTAAGCTGATCTTTACAGTCAAGTATTTTGATAAGATTACCCGGTCGGGTAAGGAATTGATACATAGTGTGCATGGCCAGGTATTTTTTCCGCAAGCCGGTCCTCGTCCAATTCACGGATGCTTCCAATTCGGACAACAGAAAATCGATATTCTCCTCCTTGTTATCTGGCTGTTGCTCTTCGGCACGAGCTATGTCTTCGTCAACCATATTTAAAATTTCCTGAATATTCATATTACATTATTATTTTTATACCTGTTTATTATTCTTTCTTAGTTTTGGGCTTGTCTTATTGCGACAATGCGGGCATTATAGGGCTCTTGCATACTATCGGGCAATTCCTCCAACAATCCGTGAAGTTGGTCGATCAATTTTTCTGCCTGTTCGATGTTGCCTGTTTGAAACATATAATCAATCAATTCAATGCCGATGGATATCCTGTATAAAAGGTCGTTGCTCTCATCTTTCAGTAGTTTCATAGCAGAATGTACCAACTGTGTGGCATCCATTTCGCTACCGGACAAATAGAGTGCAAGAGCTTTGTGGATAGTTATAGGGGAGATTCCTGTATCGGTTTTGTCAGCTTCGTAACGATTGAAGGCGTCCAGGGCTTCCTTGATATGCCCTGTGTCAAGAAATATCTTACCGAGAACTTTGTCAATTTCGGGCAATGTGAAATTGACGGATCTTGCTCTATGGCATTTTCCAGCATCTGAAGAGCCTCTTGCGGGTGGCTTAATGCATTGTAACACTTGGCTAGTGGTACGATGAGATTGGGTTCGTAAGTCAGGTTAGTTTCATAGAGCGGTAGGGCTTTATGATATTGCATGGTGTCGCAGTAGGCATTTGCTATCGTTATCTCTATTTGGCTTTTTATTTCGTCGGAAGGAGGCTGTGATTCAGCCTTCTGTAACAAGTTGAGTCCCGCCGTGATTACCCTGTACGGATTATCCAAAACGGCATCCATTGTTATTCTTTGTAAACTAATCTGATAATATCCGTCTACAGTTATTCCACTGTTTGCGGCTATTTCTTCAAGAAAAAGAGATGTACAGTTGATGTGTTGTATTATACATGCCTAAGCTGATTGTATAATCCATCAGAACAATTACTGCACTTTCGAGATCGATCCGGTAGTTTTGGTCATCAAACGATTCGTCTTCTTGTTTTAGATGTTCAATCGACGTACCGATTCCATTGCTTGCACTTTGGTGTGATTGCTTGTATTCTTCGTTATCGCTGGAGAGGACATAAACAAATTCGAAGCATCGGAGGATGACTTGCCAGTATACAGCATCTTGTTTGGTTATGGCCTGCGCTATGTTGTTCAGGCATGCTATCGTTTTCTTGTTGTAGAAGCCATACAAACTTAGCAAGCATCGTATTTCATGCCAGTAGCTCATTTCTGCCTGCTCGAAATTACCTCGATTCCAATTGAATTCGGCCATGTCTTTGAATACCCGTTCGGCCACAGCATCATTATCATTTTGGATAGCGATGTCGGCTGCCATACGATAGTATTCTTCTGCTTGGTCTTCTTCCTTTTCATTTCCATTGAATAAGCCAGATAGCGATAAATCAGGCTTCGGGCTACTGACATTTTTTCAATCCCCTTTTGGTTGCAATGATGAAGGGTACGATTGAACATGTCGACAGCTCTTTCAAAATAACCCGTCTGAAAGGCGTCTCTCCCTTGTCGGAAGGTTTCGGTCAATGCCGGATCATCTATACCGATGTAGGTTGCAAATTCTTCGATTTCGGCATTTGCATTGGCTGTTTGCTTTTTCATTGGGTTGGTCATTGGCCGAATCTTCTGTATTTTCATTTGCCTGTTTCAGTTGGTCAACTGTGTCCTTGTACTGCCTGGCCATCTGATCGTCGGGACCGAACAGGGCGGAGCGTATCTCCCAGGCTTTTTTCAATGTGTTCGATTGCCTTGTCTATGTGTCCTAGTCTGAAACATATTGCACCGTAATTATTGTTCGCATAGGCAGCTGCTTCATCCTGACTTTTATCGCATTCTTCCAGCAAAGCAAGTGATTTTTCGAGTGCAACTGCGGCGTCTTCAAAACGATTGGAAGTGTTGTATGCTGCGGCCAGATAGGAGTATGAGGCAGCCTCTTTTTCCAAGTTATCCATATTATGCCAGATTTTGGCTCCTTTTAGATAATAATGTTCCGAAAGTTTTTCATCATTTAGGACGAGATAGACTTTACCCAGATTGTCATACATGGTAGCAGCCAGTTTTGAGTCTGTTTGTTTTAATGTTTCGAGTAGACTGATGCACTCCAATGCTGTGTTGAGAGACAGGTCAGGTTGGTTGGCCCGAAGATAGATGGAGGCCTGGCTGTTCAGTAGCTCGGCCAGCGTCATGTCACGGTCTCCAATCTTTTGGTAAATATCTATCGCATGTCTCATATATTCGGTCGCTTTGGGATAGTTTCCACTATACATCTCAATTTCTGCAAGCGAGTGATATTCTTCTTGGGTATGCGCATTTTCATCTCCTAATATATGCTGATATATCGTAAGGGCTTTTCGGCATACTCTCTGGCTTGGTCAAAATCTTGTTCCATGCGGCATTCGAGTGCATAATTATGATATGCGATGGCTACATCAATGTCATTCTCACCTTTGAGACTGACATATATGTCCTGACTTTTCAGACGATATTCCTTAGCAAGTTCTTCTTCACCAAGCAACCTGTATATACCGGCGAGATTATCGTATGCTACGGCAATATCATCATGCATGTCCGGCAGGATGGATTTGCGCATCTTAAGGACCTTTTCGAGGATCAGCTTCGCTTTTTCCAATGCGTTCTTATCAACCGGATATTGTGATTCGCCGATACTGTGGTATACATCAGCGATGTTACACAGGTAAGATGTTATTTTCAGGTCATCTTCTCCGTAAGCATGGACTGCAAGTGATAATCCTTCCCTATATTCCTTTAACGCCTGGATGTACTCTTTTTTTTGCGAATACAGATCATACCGGCCAGATTGTGGAACGAGCAGCGTTCTTCACTGGTATCGCCGTCGGCCATCTGGTCGCACATACGGATTAGGAATTCTACCAGTTCGTAGGCTGCATCCAAATCATCCAGATAAGAAATACAAATGTTGGTCAGCCGGATAATGTCATTGCGGAACATCTGCCAATAAGCCCATTGTAGCATAACTGCCATTTCTGCTTTTTTCAGCCATACTTCCCATAATCTGTTCAATATAGGCTTGTGAAATTTTTATATTTTGAAGCATCGGCTTGTTTTAGTGTACGCCAGTAAAGTATGAATTCATGAATGTTGTTGGTGGTAAACTGCCGGCTCATATAACCGAGCGTTGAAATACATTCGTGAAGCTCGTCCCATTTTTCGGCATGATAAAGTTGATAGGGGAGTTCCTCCATCTTGCGGAAGTTATTGTTTTCTTCGCGGTTGAAATAGTCTATTATGTTCTGTCTTAATTGTACTTTTCTTTCGCTGTTAAGGTATTTCTGTTCAATAGCCTGTCGTATCATGTCGTGTGCAAAACCACTCGTCCGTCCCTAATCATTAGGTGGGCCGTGTTTGCACAATAGAATTGAGACCAGTAGAGCGACGGGATGTTGCTAATTGCAATCAGTTCTGTTTCAGATAATCCATCTTTGGATAATGCTATCAGTGACAGCAAGTCTGATGTTAGTGAGGGGTAAAGTGGGGTGTTGTATATTTGCTCTTTGCGCTGTAATAGTCTGTCAAAAATGAGTTGATGTCTGGCAGGTTAGTCATTTGGTTGATGAAGCTGGTCAGGCTGTCGAAATTTCCGAAACATCTGATTTCCTCAAGTAATGACATCAGTACCATGGTGTTGTCTGTTATGTCACTGCCTTTGAGTATCATGGTCAGTTGTTGTTCGGACAGCCGCTTACGATAACGATCGAAAAAGTCTACAATCAGTTTCTTGCGTTGGTCGAGCAGTAAGGGGTAGACTGTTATTACAGGGTATTTCCGTTTTTTGAATACCTGCATGGTTTTATCTTCCTCGATAGTTGAAAAGATTATTTTTACATTGTCCGGGAAGTCAGGCAACCAGTTTAATAGTTTTGTTCTATGATTCCGGTCCGAAAGTTGATTGGCGCCGTCCAAAACGATCAGTAAAGGTTTTGTCCGGCAATTAGTTGGGCCCTCAAGGCTAGTTTCTGGTAATCTATATTATCTGTATCGGTAGCATTGTGTTCGATTTGTCGGTCGTTTTCCTCCATCTGCTCAAGTCCGTATAGTGAGTCTATCTGGGTGGTTATATGCTTCGCAATATCCGTCGTGTCCAAACTCTGCGATGAGTTGGCGCTAAAGTGTGCTACCACATTCCACCGATCATCTTCGATGATATTTTTTTAAGCCAATAAGCCAAAAGGGCACTCTTACCCATACCGCTTTCTCCGGTAATCACCAGATGCTGGTTGGGTTTATCGTTTATAAACTTGTCCAGGTAGGGGATATCAGCTTTTTTGGGTATATAATTATCCGATTTGTCATCCAGAAAGGCTTGTAGTTTCTGTCTTTCGTGTACGGCAGGATCCTCGACTTTATCTTTGGGGAAAAGGTGGTCGAGTAATGTTTTGAATTCCGATTCCACTTGTTCACCCAATTGTTCGGGGAACAGTAATCATAGGTGTTATATCTTTTGTTATTTCTTACTGTTTCTTTTTAACTGCGCCTGTCTTGGATCGGTTTCTATTGTCTTTTCATCCGTTTTTCGTATATAGAACGAAGCATAGACCGGTTCGAGCGACCGGAGTACGCCATATTGAATTTCAATTTCCGTAATACTCATTCCACGATCGAGGTCAGCAGCAAGCCATTCATATCTGTCAGGCATGGCCTGGTGTTCAATGAGTGTTTCTTTCGATGGACACCAACCGTATCTTTCTCCTAATAATCCGATGAAAAACGGGTGTGAATTCCGTATCTCGTCCAAACATATTTCCACCACTTTGCTTGACTTTGCTTCTTCTTCGGTGATTCCCCATCGCAGATCGACTTCAGTCAGTGTGACATTGCGTTCGTAGGCAATCTGCCGCAGTCTTGGAAAAACTTTGTTAACCAGCATATCTCTTTCGCTCTGCATATCTTGAAAGGTGGATGAAATAAATATCCTGATGTTCCTTGATTTTTGAAAATTGTTTTTCATGGTGGTATATGTATTAATCTGATTTCTACAAATTGTCGGATGGAATCTGGAACTTATAAAAAATCATTTATTGTATAGGCTGATACATCATACTTTTTTTTGTATTATCATCTAATTCCGAGATTTTAAATCTTGTTGCCCTTTAATACAAACATAGGGAAAAACTTTGATTTATTATAGCAATCTTGTAAAAAGTTAGATTTTGCACTTCGATTTTTAAAAACACGTCAAAGAACACAGATAAATAGAGCTTGGGAGTTATCGCCTGCCTATGACCTTTTGCCAAGTAGCGGATATTCATTCTCAATGCGAATCTGTAGTCGAAATGTACAGGCGCCCGGATTGACTCCATAGCACCTGTACATATTGAAATATCTATTTAGTATCCCGGATTCTGATATTCACTGCCATTAGTGATTGTTGCGGTAAATGTGGTTGAAATGGGACGTAACGCATAATTCGGATGGAAGAACCGGGCCAGGTCCGGATGAGTATTCTCCAGATACTCCGAGTTCTTAAACATTCCTGTCCGTTTTAAGTCGTAGAAGCGGCAATATTCCCCGCAAAGTTCACGGCCTCTTTCGTCTAAGATATCCCGGACCGTAATACTTCCTGTAAGCGGATTTGCTCCGGCACGTTCACGAACCTTGTTGATATAACCGGCTGCATTCGCACCACCATTCAGGTAAATATCAGCTTCTGCCGCAATCAAATAAACTTCTGCCATGCGCAGGATAAACGTTGCATTCAGATTACCGTTTCTCTGTTTGGAAGCATTGGCTACATAATAATTACTGCTGTTATGCTTATTCAGTGACGGATAATAGTAGCGGAACTGGTTCTCGTTTGTGCCGTCATCCTTGTAATTGCCTGTGACGTTTGTATAAGCATAATTCATGTTCACATTATTATTGTCATTACTGTATACATGGTGATAATCAATCAGCAAGTAATCAGAAATATGTTCTTTTTTGCTTTTCTGTAGCATAATCCATGTCTTGCGGCATGATGAATTTAATGGCTAAGTCACCTTTATTCAGAGCTTTACCAATGACGGTTTCTTCTTTGTCATACATATGTACGGCACTCTCATCCCACGTGTAATTCTTGTTCGCGTTCCACTCTGTAGTGAACGATTCATGAAATCTGGGGTCCAATGTTCCGTCTTTCTGTACATACAAACTCAATAAATGCTGCGTGGGCATAAAGATACCGGTAATTGAGCCTTCCCAGGTAAGGCGTGTTTCCTGATTGTCTTCACGTGCACCGAATTTATTGATATTACATAAGAAATACTCATCGTTGCGATTTAGCTTGTAATTTCCGTTGCTTGATCCGTGACCGTCTGCTCCTGCATACCAGCGATGTTTCCAGAGAGCTTCTTTGTTTTCCCAGTTATTGCTTTCTTTAAACACTTCGCTATACGATGGATACATATACGTATTGTATTTTCCACCGCCAGTTTCGCAATCGGTAATCAATTTCTTGGCTGTATCCAGAGCTTCCTGCAAATATTCGGTGCTTCCATATTCGTACGTCTGCAAGCAGGCTTTAGCCAGAAAACCGAGAGCGGCTTTCTTCGTCGGGGGTGGTAGTCGTTGCATGCGTGCCTGTTGGTAACCATTCGGATGCAAATCTTAAATCGGGCAGAATAACCTCCTGATAGATAGTCATCGGATCGGTGCGGGTGGGGGAGTAGGTCAGTGTTTCCGTCACTACGGGTTCTGTGAGCATCGTCACTGCTCCGAATTGTTCCACCGCATTGAAATAATACACAGCTCTAAGAAAACGGGCTTCCGCAATCTTGGCATTCCGTTCCTCTTCCGTGGTGTAAGGAGGTTTGTCTCCTAATGCGATAGCTTCGTTACAGGCTCCCACACCGTCGTACGTCCCGTTCCACCAATTATTGGTGTAAGTCGTATTGGGCGATGTTCCTGCGAAAAACCAGAACCACTGTGTGTAACTGGTTGATTCGTTGGCTTTATATGTCCAAAGATCGGTGTCACCTTCAGTCAATGACATCCAGTCGGCAGCACCGTAATAAAATCTTTCCATGGCAAAATAACACTGGTTAATCAGGGTTTCATATCCATCGATGGAAGTAGCCAAAGCCTCTTTGGTAAATGCACCCGGGTTGTACTCGTCCAAAGTGCAGGAGTGTAGAGACAGGGCCGAGAGCAGCACGCTGCAAAATATGAATTTTATATATATACTTTTCATGATTATAATCTTTAGTTAGAATGTCAAATTAACGCCAAAAACAAATTGCCGGTAGGTAGGGAATGCATCCGAACCGTTGGTTTCGGGATCTGTATCTTTCAACTGCTTGTCTTTTACGAAGATGAACGGATTGTATGCAGTTGCATAGATACGGCATTTCTCCATCAAAACCTTGCGTGAGATATTTACAGGCAGCGTATATCCCAGTGTGATATTCTTAATCTTGATAAAAGAACCGTCGCGTACTCTTAATGAAGGATATACGGTTTTTTGTTCATCTGCCGTTCCGGGACGGGGGAAATAGGCGCCCTGATTGTCCTCTGTCCAGTAGTCTACGCCTGCCAGCTGATTCTTGGTTACGCTCTGTTCGGCGGTATAATAGCCGAGCAGGTCACTGTTGATTGTTTGTCCGTAACGCGCCATGGCAAAGATGGATAAATCAAAATTCTTGTAGGTGAAGGAATTACTGAATCCGATGATCCAATCCGGATTGGAATGTCCTAGAATTTGCCGGTCTTCCGTACTGTATTTATGTACGCCTCCATCACCTTTCTGGTCTAAGGTTTCTATCTTGATGAAGCCGGGTTTTACACCGTAGGCATCCAATGTCTCCTGCGGGGTATCGGTTCCCCAGATTCCGTCATATTTGTATCCGTAAATAGCTTTAATCGGTTCACCGACAAACAGGTTTTCGGCAATCAGGTCACCGTCAGGCAGGTCGTCTATTTGTTCCTTGTTCCAGGTGACGGATAAAGTGGTGTTCCAGGTGAAATCTTTGTGCCGTATGTTGTGCGAAGTGATCGTTGCTTCCACACCTTGGTTACTGGTTTGGGCGATGTTCTGCCAGATGGCCAGAGGCGATCCCCATCCGGTCAGACCGCTGGTGATGGGCAATGTACGTTTGAATAATAATCCTTTGGTGGTTGTCTTGAACCATTCTACCGATCCGTCAATGCGACCGTTCAGGATGCCGAAATCCAACCCCACATTCCAGTTGTATGACTTCTCCCAGCCGAGATCGGAACTACCGTAAGTACCGGGTATTGCGTGAAAGGAACAATCTTCCCATTAATGGAAATTCCCGAAGCGGTATATACGTATGCTTGTGTTGTGGTGCTGTATGCGGTGGTTCCTCCCGAGTTACCCGTGATGCCGTAGCTCACTCTCAATTTCAGGTTGTCCAGCCAACTACGTGTCTTTTCCATAAATGCCTCGTCCGATATTCTCCACGCCAGTGCGCCTGCGGGGAAAGCATCCCATTTATGTCCGGTGGAGAATTGTGAAACACCGTCCCACCGCGTAGAGAAATTAAATAGGTATTTGCCCTTGTATGAATAGTTCAGACGGAAGGCAAAAGACATTTTCTGCGTCTGTGCGAAGTCGGATTCTACATGTTGTGAAGTGCCCGATGTCAGTCGCCAGAAAGACCATTGATCTACCATCTGACCGCTGGCGGCAGCCATGCTACTTTCCGACTGGTTCTTATTCCAGGAAGTAATCAATGAACCTCCCAGATTATGGTCTTTGGCGATGGTTGTGTTGTATGCGAGAATATTTTCCCAAGTGTAATTCCAGGCATTGTTGTTGGTGATGGAAGCATGCGGTGAACCTGCATAAGACGGACGGTTGGCATTGCACTTCTCTCCCCAGTATTGCCCGCGGCGTGAGTGATTCAACGTACCATTGACACGACTGGTAAAAGTCAGGTCTTTGATGGGAGTTAGTTCGACGTAGCCGCTCATGTTCAGGTAGGTGGGAACGTGTGTTGTCTACATACTGATTCTCTATGAAATCACTCATCGGGGAATATTGTCCCGTGATGTATTCGTGATTGATCTCCCCTTCTTCGGTATAAGCATCACCCAGCGGGATGGCGGAGAGAGATTTGGTGAATGTGTTTTTCACGCCGGAGTTCAAGTCCCGGTAGACTAAATTGGAGGTAAAGCCCACCTTTGCCCATGAAAATATCTGCTGATCCAGATTGAGGCGTAACGAATATCTGTTCAGATTTTCGTTATTAAGTAAACCTTCTTCCCGGTTGTAGGAAGTCGAAGCAAATAATTTTGTCTTTTTCAGTGCCACTGCTGACCGAAAGACTGTATTTCTGTGTAGTAGCCGTGTTGCCCGACACTTCATCTATCCAGTCTATCCATTTGCCGTCGTTGTATGCATCTATAAAATCCTGTTTCCCCAGTAGGGCGGACATATCGGTTGGATAGTCACCGTTTTTATATTTATAGGCTTCTTGCTGGTAGGTGACCCATTCATCCCGCGTCATCCCATGTCTGTAGTTGGGTGAACCGCTGAATCCGTAATAAGCATCGAAGTTTACGGTCGCTTTTCCCTCTTTTCCTCTTTTGGTGGTGATAATTACAACACCGTTTGCTCCTGCGGAACCATAAATGGCGGTGGAAGAAGCATCTTTCAATACATCTACACTCTCGATGTCTGACGGGCTGACCTGGCTATAACTGCCGGGGATTCCATCGATAATAAACATCGGTTCGTTGCTGCCATAAATAGATCGTGAACCACGTAACAGGATAGTGACATCACCGCCTACCTGTCCCGATGTTTTGGTGATGTCCATGCCGGGTATCTTTCCTTGAAGGGCTTCCATCACATTACTGGTAGGAGCAGCCAGTACCTCGGCACTTTTGACAGAGGTTACCGCTCCTGTCAGATCCCGCTTTTTGACGGAGCCGTATCCTACTACTACCACTTCGTCAATCAGTCGGGCATCTTCCACCATTGTGATTTCCAGCTTGTTCTTGTTGCGTGTATTGACTTCCTGTTCCATATATCCCATATAAGATACTTTGAGTACTGCATTGGGCGATACGCGCAGTGTGAACAGTCCGTCTACATTCGTAATTGTCCCGTTGCTGGTACCTTTTTCAACGATATTCGCTCCGATAATCGTCTCTCCTTGAGAGTTTTTCACTATACCCGATATCGTTCTACTCTGTTGGCAATAAGCCCGTGTTGATCCAAGTATCGATAATGAACCTATTAATAGGAATAATAGGTAAAAATTCATTCTATAAACAGTCTTTAGGGGATTATTCTCCCCTATGTTTGTTTTATCAGAAAATGATTTCATGCTTTTTGTTTAATTGTATGTTTACTAATTTGTTTTTGGATAGCTAAATTTCAGGATGATTTAAATGCTATGTTTCGATTGTAATGACTTTACTTACCCCATAGGCTATTAGATTTTATTGGTTAAATGATGATTGTTCAGAATGTCAATGCCAATTGAACATTATTCTGTTACTGTTTTGAATGTGGCGCCACGATTCATGTCAGTAAAAAAACTGACAGGGCAAAATTATGCATATAGAACTGGGGATTGAAAAAAAATAAAGTTGACTTTTATCAGGACAGAGTTGTTTCTTACTACCTGTTGTATATTTGATTTTATAAGATAATATTGTTGTTGATTAAACCTTTACCCATCGTAAACTTTACGGTAGTAAAGTTTTAGAAGTAGATAAGAATGATAAAGACTGGGATAAAATAGATCTAATTAGGTTATATTCAAAAGAGAAACAGATAGAAAGCTGTCTTTTCAAAGGGCGATATGTAGTTGCGAATTTTATTTTCATTATCTTTGTCTCAATGTATTTACTAAAAGCAACAATGATATGGATATTAAAGTAAAAAGACAAGGTGAATCAAAGGCATGTCGGTCGCAATCTGCAAAGAATCCGTGTGTATCTGGGTATGAAACAGGAAGCGTTGGCTTCTGATCTGGGTGTTAGTCAACAGGAGATTTCGAAAATAGAGAAACAAGATGAGATAGAAGACGGACTGTTGACAAAAATAGCTGAAGTCTTGGGAATATCTACTGATGTCATCAAGGATTTTGATGTTGAAAAAAGCCATTTGTAATATTAATAACTATAAAGATGCCACGATTTCTCCGGGAGCAGTCGCTACTGTTTATGCTCATAACCAGCAGATTAATCCTCTTGAAAAGGTAGTTGAACTGTATGAACGCTTGTTGAAAAGTGAACAGGAGAAAATAGAGATTCTAAGAGAGTACATAAAGCAGGGCAAATAATCAACAGACTGGAATATGGAAACGGAAAAGTACACAAATACGATTCATCTGGGAAGAAAAGTTGAACGGGTGCGTCGGCTTCGGGAATGACTCAAGCGGAACTCGGTGATCTGTTAGGTATAACGAAACAGGCTGTTTCAAAAATAGAACAAACAGAGAAGTTTGACGATGAACGATTAGGCGAGATTGCTTCAGCACTAGGCGTTACTGTAGATGGCCTGAAGAACTTTAATGAAGAGACAATCTTGTATAATACGAATAACTTCTACGAGAATTGCGGTGTTAAAAGTGCTGTCAGTAATACAGGTAATAATCAGACCTTTAATAGTTTTCCTGTTGAACAGGTAATTGAGATTTTCGAAAAGCTGTTGGATAAACAAAAGGAGCAATTTGAAACTTTAAAAAAGAGAAGAAATAAATATCTCCAAGATATTGAGTTTTATCAGTCGTAATTATACTCCTAATGCAATGATAGCTGAATTGATTTCTTCAAAAACAAGGAAATAGATTGGTTGAAAGAAGAAATTGAGTTTTTAAGAGAGGAAAATGAAAAATTGCTGCTGATTGTGGGTGAAAAGATATTTTCGCTATAATCGGCACTGTCCACGATTTTGTGTAAATAGAAAACTAGAGGATTCGAGTTTTATACTTGAATCCTGTTTTCAAATATAGTTATAAATTGATTAAAAATCAATGCCCAATTCCAAATAGGCACTGTCCACGATTTTGTGTAAATAGAAAACTAGAGGATTCCTTGAATCCTGTTTTCAAATATAGTTATAAATTGATTAAAAATCAATGCCCAATTCCAAATAGGTTGATACCATTTCTTTTCTATTTCTGTAATAGCCAGATACACAGACTTTTTTCAAGGCATCATCATTTGGGAATGATAGCTTGTTTTTGGTGTACTTTCTAATTTTTCCGTTCAGATTCTCAATGAGATTCGTTGTATATATGATCTTTCTAATTTCAACCGGGAAGTCAAAGAATACGGTGAGTTCTTCCCAATTATTTCTCCATGAGCGTATCGCATATGGATATTTAATCCCCCATTTTTGCTCAAAGTTCTCCAACTCCATCTTTGCGGCTTCTTTAGTAGGTGCATTATAGATATTCTTTAAATCAGAAGTAAACTCCTTTTTTCTTTCCAGACCACATACCGACAGGAGTTTCTTATTTGATGCACTACGCATATTTGAGTGGTAGATGTTGGAAACACACTCTTGATAGTTTCTGTAAATCCATTCAGATTATCAGTAACCGTAATCAGTATATCTTCTACACCACGAGCTTTGAGATCCGTTAAAACGCCCATCCAGAAGGCAGCGCTCTCATTTTTTACCAACCCACATACCCAATACCTCTTTCAAGCCTTCCTTATTTAGACCTACACATAAATAAACGGTCTTGTTGATGACCTTACCATTTTCCCTGACTTTAAATAGGATACCATCCATCCAGACAATCATATATAAGCTCTCCAAAGGACGATTCTGCCACTCTGAAGCAGCCTGGCTGACTTTATTGGTAATAATAGAGATAGCGGAGGTGGAAAGATTGATACCGTATATTTCTTGCATTTCTGACTCAATGTCAGATACGCTCATGCCTTTGGCATAAAGAGAGATTACAAGACGTTCAATAGACAAGCCACGGGATTGATGCTTAGGGACTACAATTGGCTCAAATTCACTTTTTTCTATCACGGGGAACCTGAATAACAGATTCTCCCATCTCTGTTTGAATCTGCTTCTTATAACTACCATTGCGGGAGTTGCCACTATGATCGCCTTGATTGGAGTGTTTCTCATAACCTAAGTGGTTATCAAGTTCAGCTTCAACATTTGCTCATAGACACGAGTATGAAGCTCTTTCATGAAAGCGGTAACATCTTCACCTGTCTTAAACTGAGACAGGAACTCTTTACTTTTCAAGTTACAAATGCAACGGAATTCATATTAATAATTTGTTTAAATTTTTCGTTTGGTGTGAGGTATCCAAGTCTTTTACGAGGTCTATTATTTAGATTGTTTTCAATCCATTTAATACGCTTGTTGGTTACTTCACTAAAGTCCGTACCCTTTGGGATATACTGCCTGATAAGACCGTTAGTATTTTCATTGGCACCACGCTCCCAAGAGTGGTATGGCTTACAAAAATAGAAATTAATATCTAGTTTTTGTGATATATCCTCGTGTTTTGCAAATTCTTTTCCATTATCAGCCGTTATTGTGTGTATTAAGTTTTTTACTTTTCGCAATGCCCATACTGTAATCTTTGCTACAGGGATGGCTTCTTTCCCTGATAGCTTACGTATCCAGACTCTGCTTGTTGCTCTATCATTAATGGTTAGAATAGCACCTTTGTGATTCTTTCCAATAATTGTATCTATCTCTAAATCACCAAATCTTTCTTTTTGCTCTACTATTGAAGGTCGCTGGTCAATATCAACCCTATTGGGAATAAATCCTCTACCTGCGTTTTTAGAACCACGCTTTGAATATTTTCGCCCTTGCCTTCTAAGATATTTATGGAGATCCCCACCTTGTCGTTTATCATTCCATATCCAACAATATATAGTTTCGTGAGATACCATAGCTATATTTTCTACTTGGCTTCTGCCCACTATCTGCTCTGGGCTCAAATCCTTTCGTAGAAGCTTTTTTACACGCTTCTTCATAGCTTGTGTAAACACCTCCTTTCGCTTCTTTTCAACCTTACGTTTATCTGCCTTTCTTTGAGCAAGATCAGGGTTGTATTTTCCACTACGAATATCGCAATTGCGTTTTATTTCCCTATAGATACTACTTTTATCAACGCCAATAGCTTCAGCTATATCTTTTTTACTCATAGGAACTTGCAGCATCTTAGAAATTGCATACCTTTGCTTTTCGGTTATATGTGTGCTCATCTACAACTTTTATTTCTTTGGACGGTCAATAAAAACAAAGATAGTAACATTATCCATTCAGCAGTGAACAGAGGGATTTGTCTCTCTTTTCTCTCTGAAAAAATATTACTTATGCAGCTATTAATCCTGTACCAAAAACATTGTTGCATTTATAACTTGAACTCAATTTGTTCGAAATTTACTTTTTGATAACATAGAAAGTTTCATCGTAGTAAATACAGTCTATCTGTTTGTCTAAATTTACCGTCTCTCCTTTGAGTAGTTCTAATTTTGATTTGATGTATCAAAATAGGTTCTAATTGTTTTTAGTATACTTTTTTGTTTTCTTTCTCGTCTATGGCAAAATAGGTTTCCCTGATTGGATTTTTCTAAAAAGTGTTTTTAAATCCAATCTCTTTCTTCAGAATCATTGAATCCAACGCAATAAGCCCACAATTCATCTTTATTTGATAAGATAGATTCAATGCTCTGCATTTTTGGAGGAGTGGTATTGAGTTGATTACAAACTACGTCGGAAAAGGAGAAAATCTTATTTTGCATAGAATAAGTAAATAAGTGCTGAGTATCATCACTTATAACGTCATAATCAAGTATTTCATAGTTTTTTTTTATGACTTTATCTAATTGTTCAATAGATAAATCATACAAGTATTGTCTAATTTCATCATCATGTTGTGCTCTACCTGCTGAGCTAGCGAATCAATCCTTATTTTGCAAATCAGTTATTTCCTGATTGCGGGTGCAAAGGTAGTGACTTTTATTTAATTTGCAAGCGTTTCGTGGAAAAAAGTTCCAATTATTTTTCCTTTTTACTGCTTGTTTCTTGATTATCAGTTGTTTCTACTTCATCATATTTTATCTTTTCTTTGTTGATAATAAAGCGTTGGTAGTAAGAGAGCATTAAAGTTGTTAACGGTAAAGCAATAATCATTCCCAACATTCCCATTAATGAGCCCCAGATGGAAAGTGATAAAAGGATGATAGCAGGATTTAGTCCGGTAATCTTTCCCATAATTTTGGGGACGAG